>Ga0247760_1000801_pt1 | contig 32265 bp, 33 predicted proteins | sample UWRJL171409R4_FD_179936 | JGI IMG/M metagenome (GOLD analysis project Ga0247760, IMG submission 179936) | Plant litter microbial communities from Arlington Agricultural Research Station in Wisconsin, United States - UWRJ-L171-409R-4 | ecosystem: Environmental > Terrestrial > Plant litter >... | reverse complement strand
CTTCACCGCATCGCGGAGTGTGATACAATATGGTCACCTGGTTGGCCACGTGACTCGCCACCTTCCACCACTATATTACTGGCTCTCTGCCACCCTCTCCTTTTTATCTAGAATAAGCAATTCCATCACTCTTTTGCCGAAAGGCCAGAAAACCGCTCTGTTTTGTGTTCCACACGGAACTAGCAACGATAAAGGTGTGCCTTCTAAAAGATGAACAAACTCATGCACCGGCAGCCAACATCAGCCCAACATATTTCTTCTTGCATACATTGCCTCGTAGAGGTGTGAACAACAGGCTCCGTACTTTCCAGAAATCCGCAAGTTCTAGGTGCTCAACATCATAGTCCAGAGATTGCGCCACAGGCTGTCGTTCGACCATCTCCTTAGAAAAGGTTTCGCCTCTGCCGCCAGCAGACGCTTACCTCAGCGAGAGGCCAAATACGAACAAGCACCAAGATTCGGAGGCTGAAGATCGAAGGTTATAGGTCCACGTACCGGGAAACGAAACATATACATACCACGGTGGAAGTTCAATGGCAGAAAATCTCAAAGCTAAAACCCCAGCGCACCTTACAAGAGTCCCAAAACCCTCCCCTACTCCCATCGAGCCCTCGGAAATATCCTGTTTAACCATCTTCTCCCCTTCTCCCTCCCTGTCCCCATCCATTTTGTTATCTTTATCCCCTGTGTCTCCCCTACCCTTTCATTCTTCACAACCTACCCCACTTTATCCTCATTATAATCCCCCTCCTCCACCATTACAACCCCACTATCAGGTCCTGCATCCCAAAACTCAGGCCTAACCCTATTACTATCGGTCTCACTCGCATTATTCCCTTGATTGGGCCGATGATAAGCCCTCCCTGCCCCTGCCCCTTTACCTCTTACATTTAGTACGTCCATAACCCTTACCCTCCCACTCTCCCCATCTACATCCACCTCCCCTACCGCCTAAGGTCTATAAACCCCCATTACCCCCAATATATGGTCCAAATTCCCATACGTCACCGGTTTTATCGCCTTCCCATGCCGATACGAGCTCAACGCCCTCAGGTCTAGGTCTCCATCACTATCGCTATTACTATCCCACTCTAAGTCCGTTGTGGAGGCACAACTGCTTTGCGCAGCTCAGAAAGCAAGGGCTTCAGCGAGGGGATAGGGAATATTATGAACCTGGAGGAGACCGCTAAGCGGTTACAGTTAGAGAGGAAGGTTTTATGGAGGGCGTCGTGGGCGGAGGGGAGGGAGAGGGCTGTAATGGCAAGAGGTGAGGGCGGGGGGGGGGGGGAGAAGGTCTCGTTTTCGTTAAGGTTGGGGAATTGCTTCTTAGCGGTAGGGGTTAGTAACCTGAGGCTTAGAGAGAAAAAAAGACGGAGGACGTAGCTGATTTACGCCATTACAGCAGGTATGTCCTATTTAACGTCCCTTAAGAAGGCTGCGGTAATAATGCGGTTAAAGTTAGTCAGGATTAGTTTTGGTAAGGGGCTGCCTAGTTTAAAGTGAAGGTGGAGATTCTCAAGTGTAGCTGCAGTATCAAATACCAGGCTAATCTAGATGTATATTTAATCCAGCATCTTTAAAAAAACCTAATACAGGAAGTATAAAGTAAGCTACAGGAGAACAGTAACCCCTTTACTACAGCAGTTTTAAATAAATAAGTGCAGGCTGCCTCCGTTAGTGAAGGACCAATCACGGGTATAAGACATGGCACCAACAGCACAGGCTGGCAGCATTCCAATACCCGGTAAGATGGTGTTATAATATTCTGAAGGCGTATTTTTGCCATCTCCTGCTGTTTCTTATACAGCGTAAAGTTAAGCGGCGTAGTACCCTTAACATCCCGAGCATTTACATCAGCGCCGTTTTTCAAAAGCATCTCAACTACTCCCGAGTATTAATTCATCGCTGCTTGGTGAAGTGGCGTGGTGTCCGTGCTGGTTCGCGGGTCAGCGTCAGCACCGGCCTCTAACAATACAGCCACACTCTCAGTGTGGCCCATCTCAGCGGCCATGTGTTTGAATGTCGCAATGGCGTGTCACTTTAGACAGTACACTTCACACACATGCTTATCCGTTGTTGCGAACTGCCGTCCTGGCGCTGGCGCCTGTCCTCGTATCTGCCAAGAGAAACCCACCATAAGAGCTGGAGGATGTAGGCCATGGCAGAGTGAAGTACGAGAAACCGGTCCGACGTCGGACGATGACGAGTGTGCCCAATAGCCTTATCTTCGTGCCAATGCATGAGGCCTCCAGCAGGCCCACTGCAGACTCGGTGGCTGGCGCATGCTTACTGGCTGGACATGCAGTTAGCTGCGGAGGCTCGAAAGGTGTGTCACTCGAAATCCGATTTCATGTGAGGCCAGTGCGGAGGTGGATTCTTTGGCGGGGTTCGATTTCTCCCAACGTCACCCGAAGAGCGATTACTAGCATCGTGATAGGATTCGGTGATTGTCTTATGGTTCTCCTCGAGCCGCTTCGCGTGCAACTGTATTGTCCAGTCAGATCACTTTAACACATCGCGCGGCTCGCTAGGCCGAAGAGCTTTGGCTATGGAGCCAGCCAGTGACGAGCTTCAAGATCCGTACAGGAACTCGTGAGTCTTTGAAAAGCTGCATCCACATCAACCCGGCACTAACATGCGCAAAAGGCCATACGCAGAAAAGTGCTACAGACTTCTCCTCCGTAGCGGAGCGAGCTGGTCAGTCCACCGCAGCGTGCTCCAGAAGAGTCGCGTCCTCGCTCGTCTGTGCGATCAAGCAAAGGATGACACGTTGGACCTCCACCACATCCCTGAGGAGACAGCCCACATTATTGTGCACCATCTTTATACGGGCGCCTACCAAAGCCTTGAGGTGCTGGAAGTATCGCCCAACGAGCGCAAAATATTCGAGTTCAGGTCCAGTATGAGTGCATACGCCGCTGGCCGTGCTTTCGCATTGCCCGATATAGAAACCGCTGCCCGGACCAGAGTTGAGTGCTTAGGCGAAGGCCTAGCGGTGCCCGACAGGCTGAGAGCAGCAAGAGAGGCATACCCGGACCCAGGAGAGGACGATACGTGGTTTCTGGACTACCTGAAGGCTGGTATCCGGGCTCATCTTGAGGTCCTTCCGGCATCGCTACCCTACAGCTCTTTCGAGTTCCTTGGCCAGATGCCCACATTCGCTAAAGCCATTGTCAAGAGCGCTCTCGAAATAGCGCTCGCGAATTTAACTATTTCTCGACCGCTCGGTTCTGCCAACAACCGACATAAAGAGATCAACAGATTTGGGCTAGCCTTCACAGCCAGCGCTTGCGGGAGTCCAGAAGAGCTGGATTACGATGTGTCCGAACCAGCAGCTGTCGAGGCGTACGACGGGTCCACACAATTTGAGACATTGGAGATACCGACGGCAGAAAATAGTCTCGTGGGACTCGGAATCGAGACAACGAGTGGAGCACCTTCGGGTACGCCATACCCGCCTGATAAGCCTATTGCGCACCAGCAGCAAAACGGGGAGACACCGAAATCTCAGCGGGATAGCAAGCAAATTGGTGGCAGTTGTGTCGAGACAGATTTCTCAGCGTCAGTGATAAATCCTGGAGGACCAAACCACAGGCATGGGCCACACAGCGGACAGCCCAGGCCCACTGCTTCGATAGGAAATACAAGCTCTCCAGCAACAATGCGGGAACCACCACCGATCTTGGCGGTCAGCACAGTTCCGAATACCGTCGAGGAAAGTTGCCTACTCAGGGTTGTAGTTTGCCAGCACTAATAGATTGCAGGACTCGTTCTCGCCAACATTGTCGGATATTGATGTCATAGAGGACTTGTTCGCTCAGCACGAGGTTGCCTTCGAATATACCGCATCCTCTCCAGCCACTCAAGCCTGGGATTCTCCAGACCCGCCGGGTGCTACGCCGACGTCGACTGATCTTACAGGGGCTTCTTCTCAGGAGTCAGTTCACCCGAAACCGAGCGTGTCCCCACTTCCGAGTCTCTCCAGGCGAGAAGTACCTACGGTTCCAATATCCCTAGAACAGCGCCTCAACGCGATCTGGCGTAAGTTCCAGCTTGCGTGCTGTTATATTATCCCAAATTTTGTCGTCTGGGCTAACCAAAACGTCAGCGGCATTCCCTCCAGGATTACACAATGCACCGTTCCCTATTGCATGGGAGATAATGCGAGTTCTTCTCCACTGCTCTGTCGATCCGAGGAGCTTTACCCTGAGATACGACGACAGTTGGCAAAACCAAGAACGATGCTGGGAGATTCTCAGATCCCACCCCTTGCTCAATGGCATCCTACTGCCGGAGAAGTCTGACGCTCAGGCTTGGCAAGATAGCATTCACGGCGACTTCAAAACAGGGTCGACAGCTGTCATATTTGTCGCCGAGGTCGATATCTCCAGGTCGACAAGTGGACCAGCCATGAAATTAGTTCTGCATCGACTAAAGCGGGATAAGCGCTGTCGTTTGTACCGGCGTTTCGGTTCGGACAGGTTCCTCCAGCTCCTTTTCCCGTCCGCTCACTCGTGGGATTTTCCTTCCATACAGAAATATGACGCGGAGAAAATTTTCCTTCGCTGGCTTACGAGTGCACTTCATGCCATTGCCGGCCGCCGATGAGCCGTTTTCTGGACCAAGGTCGAGAAAAAGCGTCGCAAGAAGAAGACGCGCTTCGGTCCAGCCCAGGAACAGAAATCCCAGAACAACAGAATCCTTCTCTTCGCGGAAGACGGACAAGGATTTGCTGAGGCTACAATGCCCAGCTCTCCCCCTCAAACGAGCGAGCTTCCAACGTCCCGGACGAAATGCAGGCGGGACGTCATGCTCGACTGGCTTTTGCAGGTACAGAACAACGCCTTGGAGCCCGGTCTAAAGCTTTTTTCTCGCATTTCACTAGGTAAATTCCCTTTCCCACGTCTCTTCCTTGTTAACAGGAAGCCGAATCAGCTGTTACTCAATCCTAACACCGTCAACAGGATTAACCAACACCACTCCTACTGTCGTGCTAGAGGGACACCAGATAATCCGGCTCGCGGCTGATCGCAAATCTCCCACCGGGGAAGTGATGAACGACGGCATCGGGCGCATATCTCCAAATCTTATGAGGAGAGTTCAAGAAATGCTCGGTCTACCAGCAACGACGTGCGCAGTCCAAGCCCGCATCGGCAGCGCAAAGGGCATGTGGATTGCTGCACATGGCGAGCGAGACAGGGACATTGAGGAGGACTGGATCGAAGTCTATCCCAGTCAGTGGAAATGGGCTTGCAACTGGGCTGACGAAGACCACCGGACCCTCGAAGTCAAAGGGTGGGCCACACCACTAAAACCGGCCACTGTAAACACGCAGTTCCTTACCATCTTGGATGATAGATCGACCGACAAGCAGCACGTCAGGGATGCGATCAGGCAGCGGCTAGCGGAGGAACTGGACCAGGATCTCGAATACATGAAATCGGCGGTGAAGGATCCAGGACTGCTCAGAAAATGGCTTCACGAGCTGTCCTCGCGCCGCAGCCGTGAGGTCCCGTTTTTGGCTGGCCTACCTGACAGCAACGTCGACCTACTCAGCTTTCTGGTAGACGGAGGATTTGACCCGATGAGACAAAAGTATCTATCCGGCCTTGTTTTCGACCTTCAGAAGGAGAAATGTGAGAAGACAGGGAGGGATCTGAAGATTAAGATACCGCGGTCTACTAACGCATACATGACTATCGACTTCCTCAGTGTCTTGGAGCCCGACGAGGTTCATATTTGCTTCTCTACGCCTTTCGGCAGCGACGGCCATTACGACCTCGACGGTCTCGACGTGCTCGTTGCCCGCAACCCTGCGCACCTACCAAGCGACATCCAAAAGGTCAAGGCTGTATTTAAACCGGAGCTTCGACGTTTCAAGGATGTCATTATGTTTCCCTTGAAGGGTGACGTTCCCTTGGCACAAAAGCTATCCGGGGGAGATTACGATGGAGACAGGGCCTGGATTTGCTGGGATCCCGACATCGTGTCTAGCTTTCGAAACACGACGGTAAAGCCGGAGGACATGCTGCCGCCCAAAGATGCTCTGTCTTCGTTTTTCGACTGGAATACAAAGACTGCTGGGGATCTGATATCAACGGATGCCGAGGGCATTTGCCTCGATAACCTGATCGAGGAAGGCCTCTCTTTCGGCTTGAAGCGCGGTCTCCTCGGCATCTGCACGAAATTCAAAGACGACTTCTGCCATCGGCGCAACTGTATCGGGGATAAGCCAGCCATCCTCTTGAGCTGGCTTTTGGGTGAGCTGGCCGACGAAGCTAAAAAGGGAGCCATCTTCACCGAGGCACATTGGGCTCGATTTAAGACTGAGATAATCAGAGAGGCAGGGGACTCGCCGGATCTGGCATGCGAGAACGCCATGCTACGGAGCGGAGAGAAACAAGGCCATATTACCGATTACCTCAGATCCGAGGCCGAGTCGGCGGTTGAGAACACACTGACCGAGTTGAATCGCTTCATGTTCAAAGACCGCGCCGCGTCGGATGAGGCAATTTACTCCTATGATCCAGACATCACCAACTACTGGAATCAATTGGAGAATTGCTTTGCAACTCATGCAGATGACCCAACCTCCCAGCCTGCATGGGTTTCAGCGTTGCGCCAGGGCCTCACAAAGGACCTCGAAGCGTGCGCAGACGAATGGAGAAGGTTGATGTCCCAGGAAACAGACTACCGGTCCAAGATACTGCAGGTCTATGAGCGTTGGCGCGACATTCAGCCTCGAATCACCGGTGTGGATGCTCAACTTGAGCATTTTGTTTCTGCTCTCCTTCAACCTGGCTTCCTAGCACCTGAAATCAGCCACTGGAAGCTGTTGAAGGCAAGCCTGACCTTCAAGCTGTATCACCGCATGCTTCCCAAGTTTCTTTGGCGAATTGCGGGCCGCCAGTTGCAGTTCATTAAGGCGCTGGGATGTCCGCGTTGCCCGCGCAAATGCCGGGTCTGCTGTCCCGGCCTAAATGGGGAAAGCACTGAATGCGGACGACTCCCCGTCCCTGTCATGCCTCATGTTTACGAAACTCTGAGGCCGGATAAAAAGTACATCGGAAAGCTCATTGAGGGAAGAGAAGGAGTCAGTTGGGACTGTGAGGACGATGATGACTGAACTTGTTCTTATGTGTTCTCCTGCAGAGTGAAGGTTATTAGGATGTAATTTCTTGCTTTCCTCTCCGGGTGCAATCTATTCAAATCAACTAAAAGACTTTTATTTCCTCTGTCTTACCCCTATATCATGGTCTGAGCTCATGTAATTTGTTCGGTAACAGGTAATGCGTCTTATCAGGATGTTTCGTTATAAGGCTATGGAAGCCTCATCGACTGAAGGTATAATTCGTATCGCAGCCTGTGACGGTAATGCCACAGAGGCTGGTATGAGCCAGATTGCCATCAGAAACTGTTGGAAGCACTGCATTCCGGATTCTGTGGAATTGAAGGGGTTGCAACTACGTGTTTGTATTGCTCCTCCGAACTCCGTGCCTCTGGCTCTGGCTGGAAGCTAGAGGCTTCTTTATAGACTATTCTGCAGGATTCAGGCTTCGTCACTCCAGTGGCTGAGGCTCACTGGCGTTCTGGCAGTGCCAGGCATCCAGTCAGCTCCGCTGGCTAGATTCCCAGGGCCTCTGAACTCCCTTCTTTCTGACACCTATGGTACTGAGTTGAAGGGACAAAATTACGCGGGACTGCCTCCTGACCTTGAGCTATCTTAAGGACCTGCATGTGGGATAGTAGATGTCTTGAGTTGTGATGGTTCGTGGTGTTAGTATTCCCTAGTGCACCAGTTATTATAAATATCGGTTCACTCCTATTGGTGTCACTAGTTGCTTGTGCCTATATTCATGGTGGTGGCGGTCGGCGTCAATCTACTTAGTTGCCATGGCGACATTTCCCACCTGCCAAACGGTGGCAGCATTACTGGTGCGCTTAGGGTTAACATCGTGGTATTGGTTGTCTGTGGAAGAAAAACATTAGGTTACAGAATGGACAAATGCTGCAGTGCTGCGTGGCGTAACGACACAGGCCTGATGAATTTGTGATCTGAGAAACTGTCTCTCGGTAAGAAGCCATCACGGCACCCTCCGGTCGGCCCCCCTGCTTGTGGCCGTAGGTGGTGATTAACTGATTGGCAGGCTTGCGGCGATCCGCCAGTGCACGGCACTAATACCATGCCGCTCTAGGCATGAAATTGAGACCTGGCGATCAATGGCCACCCCCGGAAGCCAAAAGCACGCACACGCGGGCTTTGGCAGCTCAGTGGAACGATTAGATCGGCCTCGCCGTTGTAGATACCTCTCTTCTGCAATGGCTGCGTTTCCGCCAACTTGGTAACACATGATGCAAAGGAAGACACGGCGCCAACAAATGCAGCCACAACAATCCCGACTCCCGTTAGCGCGTTGTGGTGTTGAGAGAGCGGCATGGGACAAATGTCTCACGAGAACCCACTCTATATGGGCCATGAGAGTCTTTCTCATTTTGCAAAACAAAATGACGGGTGGAGCGGGCGGTTACTGCCCTCGCCTCTATTTCAATTATATAAAGACGGATCACTTGCCTGCCTCCCTCACCCTTGCACGGTGTTCCACTCCTCGCCTCGTGCCCTTTTCCAGCACCCTCTTCAAGTTTGCCAAAGATCAAACAGCACCTTGCCCTTGCAGCATGTCCGTCCAAACAATCGGCCTCGTGGCGGCAGTGACGCAAAATGCAGATCCCGGTACGTACGTGCATCATTGCGGCTCCGATCAGCGGTAATGCTTACGAGGTGGACAGTCGGCAATCCTGATCCTCTCAGCCCGGCAGACACGGAGAGGGTCCGAAGATGGAACCAGCCTGTCGTACACGCCACCGGCCACCCATCATGCATCCACACGCTCGTCCAAGCCATGGTGGATAGCCAGCCGCATGCACAAGCCGTGTCGTCATGGGACGGCGAGATGACTTATGCAGCGCTCAGCCAAGCCGCATGCCAGCTCGCCCACCATCTGGTCAGCCTCGGCGTCGGGCCGGAGGTCACCGTCGGCGTGTGCATGGACAAGTCGCTGTGGGCCATGGTATCCATGCTGGCCATTCTGCAGTCGGGCGGCGTGGTGGTCGCGCTGGGCACGCATTACCCCCTGAGCCGCATCGGGGCCGTTGTCGCAGATGCAGGGATACGCGTGCTCCTCCTCGACAAGGCGCAGAGCAGCCGGTTAGAGGGGACCGCTGGAGTAACCCACCAAATTGTGGTGGAGGGTTCTCTCTTCGAGGGCCTTCCGGTCCAGACAGTGCTTCCTCGCACCAGTGTATCCCCAGACAGCGCGGCGTGGATCATCTACACGTCGGGGAGCACCGGCACACCCAAGGGCGTCGTCCTCGAGCACAAGGCTTTGTGCACCGGAATCATCGCCCATGGCCGCCTCTTCGGCAACGGCCCGCATACCCGCGCGCTGCAGTTCGCCTCGCACACCTTTGGCGTCGTGATCGAAGACATGTTCACCACGCTCGTCTTCGGGGGCTGCGCGTGCATTCCGTCCGAGGACGAGCGGCTCGACATGGACGGGCTCGCGCGGATGATGCGCGGCCGGCACGTCAACTTCATCAACGTGACGACGACGGCGGCCTCGCTGATCGACCCGCGCGCCGTCCCGGGGGTGGAAACGGTGGTGCTGGGGGGCGAGGCTGTCACGGCTGCCGTGGTGGCGCGGTGGACGGGACACGCTGGGAAAATCCTCAATGCCTACGGCCAGAGCGAGTGCGCGGTCGAGTCGGTTGTCGGCGAGGCCATCGCGCACGGGCGGGAGGCCGCCCGCATTGGCTTGCCCATTGGCGGATGCGCCGCTTGGGTGGTCGATCCGGCCGACTACCACCGCCTCGTCCCAGTGGGCGCCCCGGGGGAGCTTCTGATCCAGGGGCCGCTGCTGGCACGGGGCTACCTGAACGACGCCGCCAAAACCGCCGCGTGTTTCGTGGAGAAGCCCGGGTTCCTGGCCGGGCTGGGCCCTCCTTTGGCCACGTGCCGCAGCCGCATGTACCGCACGGGCGATCTCGTGCAGCAGAAGCGGGAGGACGGCTCGTTGACGTATCTCGGCCGCTGCGATGACCAGATCAAAGTCCGGGGCCAGCGGATGGAGCCTGGCGAGGTGGAGAGCCGCATTGTCCAGCTGCACCCGGAGGTGCGCCATGCCTTCGTCGACGTCGTGACCCCGTGCGACGCATCCCCGCCCGCCGATGCTGTGCTCGTGGCCGCCATTGAGCTGCACGGAGGGGGCAGCGGCACATGCAGCGGGCCCCCTACAGTCGGGCAGCCAACTGCCGTCTTAACGGCACTGGCACAAAGAATACGCGCCGCTCTGCTTCATGAGCTTCCGCCATACATGGTCCCGAATCATGTCGTGTGCATGTCCGGCCATCTGCCCGTCAACGCGTCTGGCAAGCGGGATCGACGTGCCACCCGCGCGATCCTCGCCGGTCTGAGCCGCGGTCAGCTCGGAGCACTCGGCAGGGCAACGCGAGGCGAGGACAAAGACGCGGATAGGACGCTATCGGCCACCGAGGAGAAGCTCCGCGACGTCTTCTCCGAGGTTCTCGGCCGCCCTGCCGGGGACATAGGGCCCGACGACCACTTCGTCCAGCTTGGGGGCGACTCCGTGGCCGCTATGCGTGTCGTTGCTGCGTGCCGTCGGCGAGGCATGGGCCTCTCAGTCCGAGACGTGCTGCAGCGGCGGAACCTCTCGGCGCTGTCCTTGTGCGTGGAGGCCGAAGGCCATAACGGCAATGAGGTCGGAGAGTGCTCCGCCGTGACGGACCACCAGGCTCGGATTTTGAATTACCATGTCGCCCATCCCGACGTCGACACGAGCTACTTTGGACTAGATGCCAGCACGGCGGCCGATATCGAGAGGATCGCGGATACCTGCAGGGCGTTGGTAGCAAGTGTCGAGGCGCTGCACACGGGGTTCGCTCGCCAGGATGGAGGGTGGAAGCGCATCGTGGTCTCGTCATTCCGTCCCGAGATTGGCACCCATGTCACGGACGCGACCCTCGACCATTGGACTGAGGATTTCATCGGCCGGAAGGGATTCCCATCTGTTGAGCCTGCATGTGGGGAGCCGCTTGTCGACATCGCCATCTGCACCAGGAAGCCGACCGGGGAGCATCGCATCCTTGTGCGCCTCTCCCATGCCATCTACGACGGCATCAGTCTTCCGACGCTGTGGTCGGCCCTTGGACAGCTCTACCACAGCGGCCGGGCCACCAAAACCGCGCCATTCTCCCAGTATGTCGCCCAGATCGAGAGACGCCAAACCGAAGAGGCAGCCCAATACTGGACCAGCCTCTTACGAGACGCAGCCATGACGGCAATCAGGCCAGTCGCTTCGCAAGGTCGTACAGACTGCCTGTGGTCGACCCGGGCGATGGGTCCCAAGACAATGGATTTAGGGCAGAATGTCCCCCAAGGCGCAACCTGCGCCAATGTGGTCAAAGCGGCGTGGGCGCTTGTGTTGGCGCAGCATGCGGAGCGCGACGATGTCGTATTTGCCGACGTCGTTTCCGGCCGCTCCGGGGTGGATGGGTCTGCGGCCGACGCAGTGGGCTGCTGTGCGACCGTGCTGCCTGTCCGCGTCCGGCTGGATGCTTCGTGGACGTACCGAGACCTTGTTTACGCGCTGCAGGACCAACAGCTGGAGAGCATGCCCTTTGAGACGTTTGGTTTCGGCCCGATTGCCCGCCATTGCACCGACTGGCCCCTCGGCACGGCGCCCACATCCCTCGTCAGCCATGCACCGACGCGAATCGCCGGCGCCGAATTCAACATGGGGGGCGCGACCTACACAGTCCGCCAACCGAAGCAGATCGAGCCGAACTACAACTACAGCGAGATTCGGATTGCCTGGCAGCAGGTCGACAAGAGTCTTGAGTTTGACCTAGTGTATGCCAACGAGTATGTGCCAGAGGAGCTTGCTCAACGACTCTATGACGGGCTAGTTTCCACCCTCGAACGAATTCTCACATCACCACAAGCCTTGATCAACGAACAACTGCCGTAGGGTATGAGCGTCTGAATGTCAAGCTAGACTCTATGAGCCGGGAAAATGCTCAATACTTTCTTCTACTTACCCATGCAAAAGAAAACTGCGTGTTGCGGTTCTTTTAGAGTGATAAAGGTTACGTCGTTGTATTAGAAATTCTAGTTGTCGTATGAAATTAAAGAGAAGCATGATGCTGGGGTCGCCCTTTGGCATTGGTTGCAAAGTCCGCTATCCTTGAAGTAGTTAGCATTTTGAACCTATTAAGGGCGCGGACTGATAGACTACCCAAGGTATTTACCAAGCCATAAAATGTAAACTAGGTGCAGGAAGGCGGTAGCTGTGATAGCTATCCTCGTGGTCCTCGAGACTAGCTCGAGTAATACTAGTCCAAAGTCAAGAGCGAAAGCCAATTGGTCGAGGCTACGAGACGCAGCGCAAGCCGAGTCTAGAACCAGAAAGCTCGCCCCGACTGGGCTTCAAATATCAAGAGTATATCTACGGCGGCCAATTGGTGGCTGATTCAGCCGCTGAGCGCCGTGAATACCATGAAATTTCTCGTGTTTGCCATGGGGCAGCTGCAACCTTTCGGCTCTGCGCAGCTATTTAGCATGGAACGGGACAGTGACACCGAAGCTTAGACGATGAAGACGAAGGCTTTACCAGATGTGTAATTTCGGATAAAGTTCTACCAGAACGGCAAGGCTGTCGATGGCGTTTTCCCCGAACGTTCTCGCGTCGGCGAGCCGCCCAAGGACCGAGATCTCACACCTTGGGAGCGATGCAACAAGGAAATGTCGTTGACGATTGAGAACACGATGCTTCTGCATAGCGTCCGTGTCAAGAGCACGAGGGCGACGACAATTATGGCGGCATTCAGGCTTGTGTAACAATTCGGTCAAGAAAAACTTTGTTTTTCAACGTCACACCCAACGTTGGGAGAACTTTCTTCGAGGGTTTGCATACGTGTCATGCCGACACGCCGCTTAGAGTCATACCGCCTCGCCGGTGAAAAGAAGGTTCAGGCTGGCGAAACAAGCCGACTGAGAAGGATAAAAAGGAGGGAGAGCACCGGGCATTCAGGCTTGTCAGCAGTCTGATTGACGTCGGTCTCGGTATTCCGATTCTGACGGACGTTCTTCTCCTCGCTGCTGGTGGGCCGCAGTGCGAGCCCTCCGCTATTTTATGAGCCTCAGCTTGGCCATATCCAGCGATGCTTAGAGAGAGTGCTTTCGGCGCATCACGTCCGAGTTACCTACAGTCGGTGGACTCCAATGCGGAGTCGACATCTGGCCAAACGTCCCGATGCCGCTATGACTTTATGGTAGCCTTTGCAAGCCCTGTCTCGGTCTCTATTTCCACCCAACTGGTATGGAAGCTGACATGATGGCTTTGGTCCATCTCGACTCAAGTTAGATCGTAAGGTTCTTGGCGCAGGTGTTGGAATCACTCTTTCAACTGAACACCACGACTCAGATCGCACCCGCGATAGGATACAGCACAGGGTAAATGCACGCACGCAACTTCGGACTGTGAGATTCGTGGGCACCGCGGTAAGGGGCGATGGGGAAGGGACAGAAGCTGGTGGAGTTCGACCCCTGGCGTCACGCAGTCACAGCCTCAAACGATTCGAGAACGCTGATGACCAGCATAACTGCTTCTGCTACGCACCCATCATCTCGTACACCATCAAAGCAGGCCCGATGATTCCGTTTTGAATACGCAGCCTTGGTAATATGCTTGTTTACTAATCCTTTATTTGCTTCTGTGATACAATATGGTCACCTGGTTGGCCACGTGACTCGCCACCTTCCACCACTATATTACTGGCTCTCTGCCACCCTCTCCTTTTTATCTAGAATAAGCAATTCCATCACTCTTTTGCCGAACGGCCAGAAAACCGCTCTGTTTTGTGTTCCACAGCTTCTTAAAATGCCTCTTAAATGGGAATAGATGAGCACTTAAGAGTGGCATTAACCTGTAGAAATTTCTTGGATCAAACACTAATTAAAAGGAGGAGGCCAGTCTGAAATAATGCTCGAGGTGTAAGGGTTTAGTGCTAGCAGTGGTATTGCTGTTCAGACGATGTTGTAGAATGGCATCGGGGTTACTTCGGACGCTGCAGAACTGAAATCCCAACCATGGATCTTATAGAAATACTAGATGAAATACATTATGATTTACATTATTAAGATATTACAGCACGTCTATCCAGCCGTCCCGCGGCGATGCCCTTCCACCCACCCAACGACTCAAAACTCTATTAGGTATCTTGCAAATGCTCAAACCCACCCGCCACCGCCTTCACCTATTTTATCTATCCTCTTTCGCCCCTTCCCTTCACTCCCCCCACCCCCTGTAAACACTTAAAAATTCCTATACGGCCGACACTTATTCGCCGCGCAATACCCATTACAACACGTCCCCAAAAACATGCCGTTCTCGTAGCAAGTACTATACACCCCCAGACACGTCCCGCGACAAGTTACGCCCGTGATAATCTGCGGCGGCCCCACCGCATACTGGCTGATGCGCCAGTCGCCTACGCCCGACGGCACCGTCTGCCAGACAAAGGTCGCCGGGCCCTTGGTGTGGAACTCGCACTGGTCGATGTTGAAGTCTGGCGCGTCGATGAGGTTGACGTTCAGGCCGTTATTGGGCGTGGGGTGGAAGTGGCCGTCCGCGGGGACGGTCATTTCGTATTGCACGGGGGCGGCGTGGAAGATTAGGTGGGCCCCCTGGAAAGCTTTGAGAGGCCCGGGGGGTGGTGGTGGTCCCTCTGTTGGGAGGGCGAGGGCGAGAGGGAGGAGGATGAGGAGGAGGGGTCTCATTTTGTGTGTTGGGTTGGTTTATTTTGATGATTGATGTTTTGGTTTGTCAAATGAACGGGCAGGAGGAAGACGTTGGGGTTTTGCATTCGGTGGATTTATAAGAGATGGGGTCGTATTTCGCTGTTGCATCGTGGTTGAGGTCGGCATCGCGCGTCGGGTTACTGTCAGTGCATTGTGGTGGGCACGTGCAGTGCTGTTTACTTTGTGGTGATGGCAGCTAAATTGAGACACGAGGGTTTGGATCCTTGTGATTTCCGACATCGTACGTCCGAAGGGTGTGCAAGTGGGTGTGCAAGTGGGTGTGCAAGTCGGTGTGCAAGTGGGTGGTGGCTAACAATAAAGGTGATCGTGGCGTGATATTTGCGATTTCGCTGATATACCTTTATTTCACGTTGCAATTGCGAGCCTCCATTGGCATTTCCGTGTTCCATTGCATGCCTCCCATCGAGTACCAGCAACCATGCCGTCCGATGCCGGTGGGGCGGAAAAGGTGGACTGATGGTTGGATGCTGCATGGTATCCATTAGCTGTGCAAGTTTCCGCTGTCGTGTACCTCGGAACATTTCCGTTCCCACCTAAGGTGCTAAAACTGGAAGAGTTGGACACGATTATCAGCAACTTTGAAATCCCCAGTGCGACAGGGGTCATGCTATAATCATGTTCAATGTGTCGGGAGCTTGTCCGGGTTGGGGTCCGGCATGGTCAGACAATTCATCCACAGCTGTCCTCTTTAACCTAGATAACCCGTGGGTCAGTAACCACATCTCGACAGCTGGTGTATTACGATATTCATTTACAACCAATTACAACTACACCCGTATCAATTACACGGCAATCACCACATACCTTACCAAGCTGTGCCATCTTCAAGACAATATACATCGAATATGCTGCAGTGGCTGCGACGGCCGGGTCGGCATGGCAGGACGCTCCACAAGCGCCAGATGAAATCCAACGACAGCAACGAACAACGAGAGCGCTATCTTGCGGCTGCAAATAATATCCTCTCTACGAGCAAGGCACACTGGCACTCCATGCTTCATGCTTGGAAGACACGGTCTCCCAAATTCGACACGCCAGACTTCAAGGCGATCAGGTATCCAGCCGATTCAGCCCCCGGCCCGGCTCCGCGCATCGTCCCCGAGCTGGAACACCTTCTTTCTGCGCCGCAGACAGTGCTGCGCGAACGACCGAAACCGGCGGCCAGAAGAGCCCCTATGCGTCGGAACTACTCCCCCGCCCAAATGAGGCGCTACGCAAAAACCCCCGTGTTCGCGATTGGGCAGCTAGAGCGGGCGTCTGCCAGGCGCCAGCACGGCATAGACGGATTGCGCTCCGTTGGGCCCAATTACATGTACAGCGGCGGACTCGGAACTACGGCACCATCACACCATGTACTCCGGAGGCGCAAAGCGTTCCGAAGACTTGCCGGAGGCCCGCAGCCGCCAGAGGAGAACGACGGGCTGCAAATCTATCTGGAAATGTTGGCGGAGAGTTGGGAATGCGAGCGTGCCTAAATAGTAATACCTGTATCGGCCTTGAAACATCAGTGCAGCGGCACGCGGTTGGCGAAAAGGACTTGTATTTTCGCTCAGAACCGTTCTAATCTACTCATAATGTAATGCAGCGGAAATCAATTCGCTTGAGATTGATGCTTGCAGTCTACCTTGTGCTCATAAACGTTATACTAGGATTACTCATTCACCACCCCCTTTTTTTCTTTTTTTCTTTTTCCGTCCTTCACGCTCATAGTCCATCACAACCTTTGCAGCCCCCCTCGCCCCCCTCTCAATCCACCACGGTCCGATCAATCTCCTTGCCCAGCGCCGCCGCGCCCAGCCCCTCGGTAATCAGCTTCAAAATCGCATGATTCTTGTGTCCCATCATCTGCCTGCCCAGCGCATACGCGCCGGCTGCCTCGGCCGCCAGGTCCACCATATGGCCCCTGTGGTCGGCAGGGCCTTTGTCGGGCCGTGGCTCGTAGCCCATATCGGGCCGGTGATTCTCGTCTCGCTCCTTGTTCTCGTCCTTCTCCATCAGCGCGTAGGCGCCGATGGCGATGGCGCCGGCGATGGCCGCCTTGACGTAGTGGCTGTTGGCGTCGTGCTGGTGGCCTTCGCGGTGCTCGCGCACGCCGAGCATGATTTGGTCCGCGCACGCGATGGTGGACGCGGCGAGGGCGGCGGTTTCAGCCTTGCTGCCTGTCATTGTGGTGTTGGTGTTTTTGGTTTGGGTTGGTTTGTAGGTGTTGTTGTTGTTGTTGTTGTAGTTGTAGGATCTAAAAAGGTAGTGTTGCTTGGATGCCAAGTTGAAACATGGGTAGTCCCCTGGAAGCGAGATTAAATACTAATTAACCCGAGTACATTGACTTGTACAAGTACTCGATTGGGATTCTGTGTCAGCAGAGGCGAGGGTGTCAGCTCGGGACGAGCCGCTTGAAGTTGCCTCTTTGGACGGCTTGGGGTTTCACCACATTGAGGTGAGGCTTCATCATATGCCAATGTCATGTCTTGGTCATGCAGTTCTTCCGTGTGTGGAAGATGTCTGACGTTTTGCCCGACGGCGTGTCGAGATGTGGTTGGCAGTTCTAACTTCTGGACGGGCTGAAATCGAGTCTTATTGTCAGGACATGCAAGCTCACGAGCTTGGGGAGGGATCATAAGATATATCATATGGTTTCAAAGTCACATGTGAGGCTCACAACTCCTGGAGTGCGCCCTCCCGGGTGGAAGAAGACTCGCCAAGGGTCAGATAGTGCAAGCGTGGAGGTGCTATTTTCGGTCTACCTCTTTTCATAACAAATTACAATCTTTCCCGACATGGAGACAGCCTTACAAAATCTCAATTCTGTGCCCACCCTCCTCCTTCGCCCCCGCAACCCTCGGCACAACAACCCTCAACACGCCTTCCTCCAAGGTGGCCCTAATCCCCTCCTTGCTCACCTCGGCCGGCAGTCTAAACATTTTTTCAAACTCTCCCATCCCTCTTTCCCCGATAATGAAATTCCCCTGCGCGCCCCCGGCTCCTTCGTCCGTAACGCTGCAGTCGCCCCTCTTGCCCTTCACGACCAACACCTTCTTTTTCTCTTGGAGCTCCACCACGACATCCTCCTTGTGCACGCCGGGGAGGTCGCCGTAGAGCTCGAACTGGGTGGGGAGCTCGACCAGGTCGAAGCGTGGAGAGAAGGCGTGTCTGTCGCGGTGCGAGCACGAGTGGCTGTGGTGGGGGCTGTCGAGGCGTCTGTCGATGTCCTCGAGGAAGCGGAGGAGCGGGGCGAAGGTGGGCGAGGTGAGGAGGGCGGGGGGGAGAAGGTCGTGCGCTCTGCTGTAGCTGCTGCTGGGGGGGGTGGTGGTTGCCATTGCGATGGTTTGGTGATTTCTTTGGTGATTGTTTTGGTGATTGGTGAAGTGGCGGTTCAATTACGCTGGTGTCGGTGTTGTGGCTGCATTTATGGGAAACAATGGCGCATAAGGTGGGCGAAGCATCATGATCATCATATGACACTTCGAATGTTGAGCAAACATGACGGCGCCCGCATGGTCTGACCACTGAAGTCCAGTCATGAACATTACCCAGAGCCCATGGTCTGACAATTGAATTCCACCTGCAGTCATGAGCATCGCATTATTCATTCCGTGTCCGGAGGTAGGTACTTTGTATCTCCCACTTTTTCGCCCTTGCCACCCAACACCAAACTCCTGAACACTGAGAAATCTCAAGAAATGACTACCTACTAGGACTCTGATATTCCCAAACCGCTTCTGAATGAAACAAACACCAAAAAACACCAAAAAACTACACGCTCGTACTGTCCACGCAGAATTCGGGACCTGCCATATTTCCTTACGACCTGAGCCTATCCTCGCACGGCAAAGGGTCACTTCGCAATATGCCCATGATGCCTCTCATGTCTCCTCTTCATCATCCACACCGCCCAAGACATCGCCGACGTGCTCGCAAACAGTATTCTGCTCATCATCATTAGCGTCTCTCCCCACTCATTTCCTAGGAAAAGAAAAAGAAAAAGGATAGCAACTTACATCTCCACAATCGCACACCCAAAACAAGCTTTCACCAGCCTCCTATCGGGCAAATACCCAATCCACATCTCCCCCGTCCACAGCAAATAAGTCTCTATAAACCCCATCCTCGTGCATGTCGCATCCTTGCTCAACATCGCCGCCTGCGCGATCGACATGCCCACACACAGCACATCCAGCGTAGTTTCCAGCTCCAGCATGATCTTCCCCGCGCAGCAGGTGAGCAGCAGGCCGACGAAGCTCCACACGGTGGCGACGCCCGAGATGGCCAGCACGGCGACGTGGGTCGGCGGCAGCGCCTGGTCGTGGTCGGAGAGGGTCGTGAGGAACTGCGACATGCAGCCGATGATGACTAGGGAGAGGGTGAATTGGAATGCGCGGAGGATGAGGGAGATTAATTTTAGGAGGGCTTCGTTTAGGAGGTCGGCCATTTTGTTGTAGGTTGGTGATGGTCTGGTTGGTAACTGAAACGGAGTTTGTTGTTCAAGGTACAGCTTTCAGCAGGGTATGTATGATGGATTCTGATTTGGAGGTTGCGATTGCTAGGGCGCGGGGAAATATAGGTAGACGACATGCTGCTGCCAGCCGCTGGGGAGAATCCCCTGAGAAGCGTCTGATTGTGATGGTGGCGTGGTGCATCACCCCACTGTGCAGCGCAGCAAACTCGGCATTGAGGTTTGGTTGGCCAATGAGGTGTGCAAGATGGCAGCTTGGCGACGAGCATTTGCCGCGAACTGCAATCGGTCGGCCGCTGCCATTCCCATCCTTGAATCTGATTTTTCACACTCAAACTTCGGAATTCCACACGGCAAGCCCAAAAATCCCAAGACTCGTTCTGAGGCTCATAACAAGTGTTTGCGAAGATTAACGAGAGAGTTCAAGCCATATATAGCGGTTACACTTATTATGGGCCTCTTAGATGACATAATACATAACACCTAGTTATTCATATAGGTAATAGAGTAGGGAGGGAATAAAAATGTTGGGGAATAATTATATATTATACCTAATAAGAATTGGAGCGCTTGATAACAAGATGTTGACAAATCAGCTCGGCCCGTCGCCCCGTGAATTTAAATGTCACGAGGTTTTGAGAAATCTGGAGGCTAAAACCCAGGCTCCCCATCCTTTGGCGAGCCCAAAGGAGTTTAAAGCCATGATACTGGCGTCGATGGCAGGGGGCGCGGCCATGCGAGAGAGAGCCTTGAATTTCTTGATCGGAGTGGTACCAGCGCGGTGTTGCGCCCAGTATCTTGTCTTATGTTGTGACCGTCCGCTCGGAGGATATCTTACATGTCAGTACAAATTCCCCAACCAAGTCTTGGCTGTCATCGGGCATCTGACGCGTCACTTAGACTTCAGGGGTAGCCCCCCCCGCGAGGCATTCTGGTTGACATGATTTCGCGGCTGCCTGGCTAGGTACGCTGCAATAATAGGTAGAATGCCTATAATTATTCCAAATACATCGCACTACAGCGCAGTCCGTCCGTGGCTACGATGACACTGCGCCGTTGATGAAGTGATGTTGGGAGTAGCCTTTCCTCGTTTAGGATGCAGTAGCGCCGAATACAGCACAACCTGCTATACACAGATTAGAAATACTAGAACTTCACGTCAAGGCGCTCTTGTGCGCATCGTGCCACTTGCCCACTTACCCAAATCTCCAGCAAATTTTCGCTCTGCGGAGCTACTGTGACAAACGCCCCTGCGGTTCGAATCAGGATTGCTACAACATTGCCTGTGATGCTGGGTGCAAGCAGAACACCTGTCAGGGCGGTGAATCTCTCGGGCCACCGAGTTGGTGTGTGTATGGCTGTACGGGGAATCGGGCGGCTCGTGAGGGGTTGGGGCTTGCTTTGGGGGGTGGAGAGGGGGAGGAGTAGAGTGCGGAAGGCATAGGAGGGTTGTTGATTGGGAAGCGGGGGTTTGATAGAGGGGGTTTGGGAAAGAAAAATATGTTTTTGTTGGTACGGGAGGAGTGAGTGAGGTGAGTCGGTGTGGTTTGGGTATGTTTGTTACTACTTGGGTTATTCACATGGAGTAAACAGGGCGAACAACAGGCACAGGCAACGAAATTGGCTTTCTGATATTTGCTTTTGCTAGCTAGGTAGGTAGCTCAGCATCTAGGCAGTATTGTTCGTCCACTTCAAAGTGCAAAATATCCTCGTTGTCCACCAGCCATCTCGTTCCTCCTCCTCCTCCCCCTCCTCCCTCCCCGCCAACTCAACTGCTGCACTATCGACTCGTCAGCGTTGAACCTCCCCCACACCACAACACTTCTACGCAACAAATAGTTAGGTAGTTACTTACGCAACAGTACGTGCTTGCCGGGAAACATCCAATGCCGGGGATGGGACAGTAGCAGAAGCCCCCGGAAGGACAGTTGAGGACGACGTTGTTGCAGTTGAATATAGGGGCCCCCCCGTTGAGTAGATAGCAATGGCCTGGCTGCGGGCTGCTAGGAATTGTGGTTTCAGTGGCTCCGACTTGTGTGAAGGACCGACATGAGTTCTGCCATTGCGCCATGACGCTGGCTGCGGCGCTGAGGGAGAGTAGGATGTTGGTGGGGCGCATCTTGGGCGGCGATGGAAAAAACAGGTGTGAGGAGATGGCTCTGTTTATTGCAGCCAGAGGGGGTGAGACCCATAGTGAACGATGGGAATGGGAACCAGCGGCTTTATGGACAAGGGACAATACCTTTTGGGCTAGCTCGCCTAGATAGAACTCGGACTTCGTCTCGCGATATTTGCATTCCCCGCAACAGAAAAGAGCGAGACGCGGAATCCTTCCCAGGATCCGTGTACCGGGTTACCGAATGGGGCTATGAGGCGCCGTACTCGGGGACTTTCAAGTCCAGGGTGAACGCAGCGGTGGTCAAGAACAAGGGGTATGAGAGGTTGGAAAAGGCGCGGACTCGTGCTGTTTAGTGTGAGTTACATCGCAGAAGAATCCTTCTACTGATATTAGGACGCCCACCCGAAGGATGCTCCAGGCTAGGGCAGGTAGGTGCTGATGAACCAACCTTTCCTACTTAGATACCTGTACCAAGGTGTTGGACTCCGCACTATGGATCAGGGGAGTGTATCACCAACATTTGGGGACAGCCGCCGATTACACGAACTAGGTTAGGTACATATATTACTGACCAGCAGTTAAGGTGGAGGGCATTCTGTAGCAGCCGCCCTCCACCCTATCAACACATAAACCCAAATTTACATCCCTTCTTAAAGGAGAAAACCTCAAACGGAGAAAACCCCTCTTCCATGATCACCTCTTTTCCAACATCGCCTCCCCCTCCCTCCCTCCCTCCTCCTAATCCCCGCTCGCTACCTTCATACTCAACCCCTCGTCCCGACAAAGCTCTCCCACGAGTCTTCGTCCAATCCGCCATATGCACCTACGCCAAATTCCACTGCCCACACTTGCGATCGGCATATACATCAAACTGATAAAACTCATTCTTACTTCACGGACTCTCCCCCCTGTAGCTGCATCCATAGGCAATCGACGCGCCCACGCGCACATACATGACGCCGCCTGCGGGGATTTTCCGGCCCGAGTTGCACCAGATGCCGAAGGTGCGGGAGGCGGTGGCGTAGTCGTCGGTGTTGTGCCGGCCGGCGGGGCTGCCTGCGTCATTGATGGGGAGGTCACGCTTGGTGAGGGGGGAGGTGGAGCGGGAGGAGGGGGGAGAGGGTGGTGATGGCTGTGGTGGAGGTGTTGGTCCCGAGCTGTGGTGGGCTTTGGCTCCAGGTTAATTTGGCCTCGGCCCTGCGAATTCTCCCCGAGCCCACCACACCATATCGTATTGCTGATGGTCTATATTCGAGTTAGACTTCTGTGTTGCCTTTCGGCCCCCCTGCAAGTTGCCAACGGTTGTTTGAAGCACCTGTAATGAAATAGAGTTGGAGTCCTGCATACGTTGCTATGAAAATTAGAAGAGATTACCATGTGTACACTTTCCTTACATGGAACTGTAGAAAAACAGAGACTGGCTGAGGTATGGAAATGAGAGGCGTCAACAGCGTTACGGCAGCCAGGAATGCGGTGTCTAGAGAAGATCAATCTCCTCAGTCATTCCTTTCCCTTTGAAAAACTCGCAAGGTAGAAATTTTCGCCCGTGTTGGTTGCTTTTTTCACTCTCTTCCAACTGCATCTCAAGCTCAGGAATACCAGCCACCATTGATACCAATCTTGGATCCGCGTGGGATATTCGACCCGTTTGTTGGTCTCGAAAACGCATCAAATACTCGCCAACTCTTTGGTCGAACACATAGACGACCTCTGTGTCTCCAGGCAAAGGACCAAACAGAGCCTCGCCACTCGCAAGCTCAGGAATGTAGCAGGACCCCACCACCAGAAAACCAGATTGTCCCGGTGCCCGACGCAACACCATCGGCGAATCGCAGCCCAAAAGGACCCGCACTTCGTCCCCAGCCTATGTTGTTGGCGGACCAAGCGCAACATGGCCGCTTGAGGTTGTTAAGAAAGTGGCACCGGACATCGAAGCCTGACTGTCCACGGCTGTGACAAATTTGTCCCCGGGCGTTTCCCAGTCAAAGTCCTCGTCTTTAAATGTATAACTCTCTGACGCGATCAGCGCCATAATCTCATCGGCCTCTTTCCGGGTGGGAATGGCACTATTTGGTGGTTCGAATGTATCGGCATATTGTCCACAGAGCAAGGCTATGCAGTAGGCCTCGAATCGACTTTTCCCTTGTGCATGTTCGAAAGCAGTGTTCTCGAGCAACAAGGAGCGGAGTTCTTCGATGATATCATTGACAAATTTGACCCTCCGAACATCAAGCCTCTGAATCTGTGTGATTTTTTCGGCTGGTCCGACCGCTACTACCCTCAGGATATCACCCCCGACAGATAGTTGATACCAGGGTAGGGTGTGCGGGCTCGCGAAGCCGTAGTCGATACCTACGCCCTGTTTCAGAGCCCAGTCGGGAACCCAACTTGGACCATCATGGCCTTGCGCATATTGGCACTGCATGAGAAGATTGAGTGACTTATGGTGTTGCAGGTAGCGCATCATGACATGCTGGTAGACCTGGGTCACGGTCTTGGAGTAGTCTGGCTTGATCCCTATGGCTTTGTTGTCGTCTCTCAACAGGTCCAGAACAGCATAGATGCGATCTCTTGGGTCCTCACACAGCGTATCCATGACAGTGGGGTGAAGTCCCCGCAGATCTAGTCTCGATGAGTGGTAGATGAGGCCCTTGAGAACGGCTATTCGGTCGTCAAGTTGGACAAAGGCTTCGCACCACGGCACGATACGGATCTTGGCAAGGGCCACCATGGCTGTTCGGAGGGTATTCCATGGCGCTTGCTGGAGGCCACACTGAACAATGGCTTGCTCGTTTGCCAGGAGAATCTCCTGTCGAATCCAGAGCCGGTCAAACCAGCCGCGGCAGAGTAAGTGCAGGATCGCTTCCACATCCTGTGAACACAACTCAACTACATCATCCTGGTCTGGGAGTGTTGGCGGGTCTGCGCGGGCGAGAGAGAACAGCTCCCAGTCCGCGACTGAGAACTGTGAGCCCAGCCTGCGCATGCATACCATTCCATGGTCGCTGTCCATGTCTCTAGGCCCCAGCCAAGCGACGACACGTGATGCTTTCCGAAAGAGCTCGCCCATTTTGATGATCTGGACGCTCTTTTCCTCGTTGTTCATCTGGTCAATGCAGATGGCATCAATCCAGAGTGTCCGTGGCTTATCGCTGTACCGGAGGTGTTGGAGGGCCTCGAAAAGATTTTGTGTCACGTGGAAAATGGACACAATATCCAACTTGAGCATCTTTGGCGTCTTGATTGATATTGGTTTGGGGTTTTCTTTGGAGCCCCAGGTGTAGGAGAGCGCTTCGTACTGGGGCGGCTCATCATGGTCGAACTTAACGGGGTCAAGGGCAATGATGATTTTGTCGTCATCCTTTCCAGGGTAAAGGGTTGCAATCCGGATGTAGTCGTTGCCTGGAAGAGCCTCGTACGTGAGTCTTGAGGCTTCCTTTGGGCCTTGCTTTGGGGTGTCGGGCGTTTCATTGAAATCGGTGTTCAAACCGGGGATTTGGCGGAGCGATAGATTTACCAATTCTCGCAGCATGTTGTAAGTATCTGGGTGTGGATGTGGTGATAGGAATAGGATAATACACTGATGAATTGCTTTGATGGCTGGGTGTCCGTTCCAAACCAGTTCGTGACAAAGAAGCTGGGACGTGTTTGCAGAGGTTGATGTTGCTGCCTAACTTAAAAAAAGAAAAAAAAGGGGAAATTGCTCAAGCTTGACACCTGCCAATGAACTGTCAACACACGCTTGGGTTTCATTTCGCATGTTGGTAGGTGCGTCCGACTTTCTATTGGACAACACAACATTGCCCTGCAGTCCACACAGATGCGACCGGTGAATGAGCAAAACCGGTTAGCCAGCAAGCTGCATGTCCATTTCATATTATCTTGTCTTGCCATCAAAGCTACCACCAAACACCGAGCTAGGACTCACTCACTCATACCTTAGTCTTGATAATAGACTCTAACCGTCCGCGTCGCTCAAGTCTGCCGCGACGCAGGCCGGGAATAGGGCACAGGCTGCGCGTAGTCGTACTACCTCGACGTAACCATCCACCTCGCATTCTTCCCTACAAGATTCGGCACCACGTAGCCGAATGGCGTCCCGGTGTCAATCACGCGATCCACACACTAAATCCCCGTCTCGAAATAAGAATGCGCCTCACCCTCATCACTAGTACAATCTGTCAGCCCTTCCTCACTCATAACCCCCCGCTCCCCAAAAGAAAAGAAAAAGGGATTGAAACTCACTAGTACCACGTCATCGCATATCTCTGCCCGCAATACCAAAACTGCTGCACCTGCGCCGCAAACAGCCTCTCCTTCCCCTCCCACGCCGTCATGAAATCCGAGTCCATCACCACCAAATCCGCCTTGTACCGATAACGCCCCGGGAAGACGCCCATGTCGTCGCGGAACCCACCCTCGGGCGCACACTTGGCGAACACGGCCGTGGCGGTTTCACCCTTTTCGATGCGGTGCGTCGCGGTGCAGCGCATGGTGAAGTTGTTTGCGGTGTCAGTGAGGGTCGCGGAGAGGGCGATTTCCATGGGGAAATCGAAGTGGGGGAGGTTGTAGGTGCGGGTGATGGATCAGTTGGAGAGGGAGTAGGAGGGGGTGAGGAAGGCAGGTGTTTCGTTGCACGGGATGGGGATGTGGCCTGGTGTGAGGGCGCTGGAGGGTGTTAGGTGAGAGATCCTAGGCTCAGGGGCTAGAAGCTGGGAGGGGACATACGTTTGGGCAAGACCCCTCCTGAGGAGGGCAGAGATTGTGACACAGATGTTAAGCTTCATATCGGAGAGGTATCCGGGGCTTTGGTCTTGAGAAAAGGGAGAGGGAGAGACTTGCCACAGGTTTCCGTTGGGGAGCCAAGCGTCAAGGTTCCTATTTATCATGAGTTCGAGTTCTTGACTCTTAAAAATCACTAGCCACTCCATACGTCACTTTCACCACCACAACAGAATTCGGCCGCTGCATACGGTAGTACCTAGGATGTGGTACTGTGTCACCCAACAGCCCTTCGCTACATCCAGCACCATTCGCTAAGGCCTTGGTGGGATTGGGGATGGAGGATACTGCACTTTCCAGAGACAAAAACAGCGTCGTGTAATTTCTATCGAAGTCCCATTTGTGTCACAGGGAATGAGAGAAGGATTTAGGACCAACGTAGCGATAGACTCCATTGTCTAACCAACACAAGTCGCGAAAGTGGAGGCTTGAAGGTATTGGACACATCCAGAGGAAGAGTCTTGGCGAACCCGACATAAAGGACCTCTAGAAAACCTAGTGCCGGGAGACTGTTCATGATTAAAGTGTTCCCAGCCCTTTATCTTCCCTTGGGTTATCTTACGCGACGCTAAAATTCCAAGTGCACCGAGCCATGGCGTCCTACCTGAACTCACCAAGCTCATTCTAGTGATCGGAAGTATGCACGTGTTGTCTTTCTGTCTTCCTGCATGCATTTGTGCATCTTCGACTAGTCTTCTCCAATGGGATCAACCCATGTTATCCGGACGGATAACGGCACCAGCTGCCAAATACCCCTCTCGCCTGCATCGCGAGGGATCAAGCACGTCACGTCCTCTATCACCTCATGATCAATAGCTTGCTCCAATATCGATGCGCAATTTGAGACCTCTCTCTCTTAAGCCATCGTCATATACACCTAGATATCTTGATACTCGATTGTTTGTGTGGACTTTACCAACGAAACGCGGCTAACCCAAAGATGGGAACCCGTCGCACTCGTCGGACACGTGTTGAAAGTCGTCGAGAAATTTACAAGGGCTCGGATGTGGCTTCGTAACTTGTTCCGAATCGGGGACACAGCCCCTCTCGAACTTTTCGACAACTCTGTCGTTCCTAAGGCGGCGACTCCTGCCGATCCAGGGGCAGGGGGTGAAGCACCTTCTGTCCACTTATTCCCGGCCAACAAATACGGAACAGAGGCCACCACGACTAGGACTGGAAGAACCCGAAAATGCATTGGTCTAGCCGTCAAAGTAGCCGAGCGTGGCCTCGAGGGGTTTAGTGGAGGCATGCTGGCGTTCGCCGCCCTCAAGCCCAACGTCGGCGGTCTCTCGGCGCAGCTGAGCATTGGAATTCTCGCCTTCTTTGGGATAGTGTTTCTGCAGCTTTGCACAATCCTCCCGTGGTTGGAGCACAAGAAGGAATCACTGGGGCAAGCGGCTAATCAATTGGTGAAAGAGGCCAAGCCGGGGGACTCTAGCGTCCAGTATGCCGTGGCGAGGACGCTGCTTGAGGCGAACGCCAGCGTGTTGGCATTGCGGATGCAGATTTCCGCCGAAATTAAGGCGGATGTTGTCGGGTGTCTCGCGGGTGTGCTCTGGAACCTAGCAGCAGGCAACGGTCTTGTTCAAAATGGATTTGTCAGCCTCATCAGCAGTGCTGTTGCAGGCGCGAGCGTCTTTTTGTCGTGGTGGTGCTGTCGCCACAGCTCAAATACGATCCGAGTCAGCCTGGAAAAGCCCACTGGCTGGAGCGACCTCCGAGATAGAATCGATCAGCTGCAGTACTAGATCGCTGCTCCCATTTTAGTCGGGCTAGGCTGCGCCGTTGCAAGCGTCCTTGGAGCGGTGATCCTATTCCACAATAGCGGTGAAGTCGAGTTGGAGGTTGATCGCGCGAAAAATAAAAGATGATTTCCTCGTGGGCCAGCAGTATCCCGCCGCTGTCAACTTCATCCACCTTGCCAGGTATCTGGCTGAGTTGGCCTACAAGGATTCAAATAAAAGATCATTGATTACCCAGGCGATAGCGGAGGCGAGCAGGAGAAATCGGCCACCCACGCAAGCTCGTCAGGTGATCCTGGAAGTAATCGCAACATGCTCACCCGTCTGGCGTGGCTGATTCCCAATGAGCAAATGGAAAGTCTCTTGCAGGGTTTTGAGCTATCTTTCAGCGATGACCGGGGCATTACTGGGACGCGCCAATTGCAGGTTTGGCTGAATCAAGAAATCGACAGGTGGGGAGGAGCGAATTCGACCTCCAGGAGTGAAAAATAAGCATTCCAGGTTGCAGAGGAAGGAGAAGAGCCAAGCCCGGAGTGGGAAGACGGCGAAAAAATGTGCAATGGTGAGCTGAGCGGTTGATGGTTTAGGTAGGCTAGGCGGTTTGGCTTCAAAAGCAGATCTCGGGAAGGGAATGTCACATGATTGTGTTCCAGCAAAGCGGGGGAAGGGTTGGGGTTAGTCCATCATTCGTGATTGGCCTTGTGGAAGATGAACAATCCATAGCATATGCATTGCTGCCTGGGGCATGAACACCAGATGCAAGAGCCTTGTCGGGCTCAGGTCGACGAGATGCCCCGCCCGACATCGTGCTGCAACATTTTCAGCTGAACCTCCCCGAATCACGACTCTACCGCTTTAAGGACGAGACTTCGCGGTTTCTTCTGGCTCGCAACCGAAAACGATGCCCAATCCCCTCCGGAAGCTGAAATTTGGGAAATTGGCGAAGGGGAAGGACGATGTTGCTCCTGCCGCTACCCCTGCCAATGCTTCTCTGGGTAGACCCGGGGCAGAAGGTGCGACAGAAGCTGGGCCAAGTCACCATCCAGCACACGGTTCTGCAACCAATGCCGAACTCCCTCCGGCATACGACGGCATTTCCACCGCCGATTACCAAGCGCTAGAAGAGAGCTTCCGGGAGGCAGCCCCTGTTCTCGCAGAAGCCTCAGGACCACAATCGCAGCAACCGGGCATTGCCACTTTGACCTTGGAAGCCGAAGAAGACAGTTCAAGCCCCTCCGAGAGCTTCGGCTTGTTCGAATTCACCCCTCGAGCGGGCGCGAGGCCCGCCAGAATTCTGACAGCATCCTTGAGCGCTGCGCAAGCCCAGCAACAAATTGACATCATCACCGTCCACGGTCTTGGGGGCCACTGGACAAAGACCTGGCAGGCGCCCGACGGCGCGATCTGGTTTCGAGATCGGATCCCAGCGATCCTTGCCGAGTCGGGCATCGCATGCCGTGTCAGGTCCTTCGGCTATAACTCCGCCTTCACTTTTACCAAAGGCGAGACCAACATCGCCGGCTCCGCAAAGGACCTCATCGACAGAGTTCGTCTCCTAAGGGGAAAGGACATCGCTGGGTTCCGGCCCATCATCTTCGTTGCGCATAGCCTCGGCGGCATAGTTGTCAAAGAAGCACTCAACATCGCGTGGACGAAGCATCGCCTCTATGAAGACATCTTGGAGAGTGTCAAAGGCTGCATCTTCATGGGCGTGCCTCACCATGGCGCCAGCATCGCAAAGTGGGCTAAACATGCCACACAGATCGTCAAGACTGTTTCTCTGGGATTTAGCGGCAACACTAACTTCCTCAAAACCCTGGAGAAGAGCTCTCCTGATTGGGTCCGCATATCCCGAGACTTCGTTGAAAGAGGAAGAGGCCTGTCGATTCGAAGTTTCTACGAGACGGAGAGGACGGGAGGAATCTTGGTGCGTGCTTCAAGTCATGACCGCTCTCACTGCATCACATCAAGGCTAATATGCCCTAGGTCGTCGACGAGGCATCAGCGTCACTGCATGTTCCGCAAGAACAGAGCTTCGCTCTTCCGGGCTCCGACCACCGAACGGTTTGCAGGTTTTCTGACTCGGAAAATGAGCGGTTTTCGCTTGTTGGGAATGCAATGAGTGATCTTGCCCAGGGGTCCCTTCAAGGCAAGTCCAACTTAAATTGGCTAGGTTACCATTTGACGCTCTTGTTGACATCCTGGAAGCAGGCGCAACACCGAGAACTACTCTGTCTAGCGGCAATCTTGTATTCGACCTTCCCTCTGCTACTGCGAACTTCTTTGGGAGAACAGGCGAGCTCACTGCCCTGCGTGAAATGCTCGACCCTTCAACCCCAGGCCGCAAGGGTGTTGTTCTATATGGACTTGCTGGCTCTGGAAAGACCCAGCTTGTCCTCAAATTCATCCAGGACTGTGGCAGCCGATACTCTGCCGTAATATGGATCAACGCATCGAGTCAGGAGCAAACCGTACAGTCCTTCGCGGATGTTTCGGAGACTATCAGCGCTCTATGGCCCACTAGGGACCTCCCGATCACCTATTATGGAACAAACCCGGAGAGGAGGGTGCTCTCACGTTTGCGCTCGACAATGCACAACCATTGGTTACTCGTGATCGACAGCGCTGACGATATCGAGGCCATCCATCTCTCCAATCTCATCCCGGACTGCAAACATGGTTCCGTGGTGGTTACCAGTACGCGAAGAAGCGCAGCTGAGCTTCTTGAAGGTCATAGCTTCATCTCTCTAGAAGTCGATAGCCTAGACAATCTCAGTGCCTCGCAGCTGATTCTCTCAACTGCGCATACGAAGCCCACCCAAGAAGAAACGCCTAGTAGGTTGGACCGCAGAAGGCTGTTTCTGGAGGCAGTACTGACTTTACGCCACCAGGAGGCAGTGTAATTACCGATATCGCCAACGAACTTTACGGTATCCCGCTTGCCCTTGAGCAAGCAGGCGCCTTAATACGCAAGCGGATTGTAACTTTCGATAACTTTCTCCACAGGTACAGAACACACTACAAAAGCCTCATGGCAAAACGTTTTCCTGCCGCAACATCCTACGACAAGGGTCATTCTGTGATTGCCATGCTGTCGTTTCTCTTCTCGTCAGTGGAAGCTGACTCATCTGAGTCTGCGAGGCTCCTCGAAATCCTCGCTGTCCTGGGACCCCGAAAGATCCCATTCGGCCTTCTTAGGACGTTGTCAATTACTGCCATCAACGTTAGCGAAAATCTCAGTACTGAAGCCACTTCAAGAGATCGCAAAGATACCGATGACACCCTTCTTCGGCTCTACACTTCAGCTTTGACTGATGTCTGCCTTGTCAAATCTGAGGAGAATCAGAGCGGAACAGAAGAGTTTGTATCCATCCACGGCCTTATCTCACAATGGCTTGTCGACAAGGTTTTGGATGAGCAAAAATGGGAGATTTATTCAGTCGTGCGTGCGCTAATTCGATTCATTTGGCCCGATAGTACCAGGTATGTCCACATCAGAATTACACATTGACGTTGAACGCCTCGGGCGCTATCCCTCTTTAATTGAAGTCGCGTACTGACAAGCTATCTTCCAGCCCCTTTGCGGTGTACAATTCGGAGACTCCATCCATTCGAAAGACATATCTCCCAGTTTTAGAACGAGCTGTGGAAATTGCGAGCAAGTCCTCGCCGGATCAAACTAGAGGCCCACGGCAAGAAAGAAAGACAACCATCAGTCGCGACATGGCGTATATCTATCTTTACGGCGGTCAGCTCAACAAAGCCAGGGAATTCTTCCTCGTCGGGATAGAGGAAGCCATCGCAGCGGAACGTGATGATTGGCCGTCTACAGAGTCAGCCCTGGAGCTTTTGCTTGGACTGGCTTCCTGTGACCAACGATCTGGGGATGAGAAGGGGGCAACGGACAACTTAAAGACGTCGCTACAGCTGGCGGAAAGACTATTCGATAACTTCGACGACAGAACTGCGGAAATCAACACACGACTCAAAAGCATCAACGAACGCCGCGAATTCAATCTGGACTACCATAAGTCTGTCGTTGTCGCGTCGACGGGGCCAACCGCGACTAAAATGCGACCATCTTGTCTAGGCTTTATAGGAACCGAGGGGCCTGAAACGTTTATCCATGTGGCTGAAAGTCAAGACAGAAGCTTGGCCGTGGGTGAGGGTGACGTGCTGCCCGTGGAAGACGTGCAGGACCGTGATGCAAGGTTGGGCGACCGTTTGGTGGGGATGGACGCCCATGCGCTCCACGTGGATGTGGAAGACG
>Ga0247760_1000800_pt1 | contig 32269 bp, 28 predicted proteins | sample UWRJL171409R4_FD_179936 | JGI IMG/M metagenome (GOLD analysis project Ga0247760, IMG submission 179936) | Plant litter microbial communities from Arlington Agricultural Research Station in Wisconsin, United States - UWRJ-L171-409R-4 | ecosystem: Environmental > Terrestrial > Plant litter >... | reverse complement strand
CCCATGAGGGGCGCAGTGTTTGTGGGTCTGTACCGGCAGCCAATCACCAGAGGCCACAGAAGGTTGTCTTCGATCGAATGAACAAGCCATGCTGAAATGCACGACTAAATCCTTCCGTCCTCGACCCGTCGTCATCTTTGACCAATCTCACGGCTGCCCGGCGACAACAGCAGCAACAACAGAACGGCGGGCGGGATCCCTCTAGCTCCCGGACGGCCACAATACCAAAGACAACCAAGCTGCTCCTAGAGTTTGATATGATCGACAACACCCTCAGCTTTAGTGCCATCGCGATACTCATCTTAACCACCAACGGCAGTGCGCTGTACGAGTGGAAAAGTGACCAGATCATTCATTGCCCTGGTTGGTCGTATGTTTCATTCGCTTTGTCGTCAGTTTGGTTTGTTCTGTGCCTTTTCACACCAAGTCTATCATTGGGGACGAGAGAGAAATTGTGTTGACCACGGCAATCTCCGTATGCAGGAACGCAAAATGTTCAAGGATGTGGTTTGCCATTTCAGCTTAGACGGGGGCCGAGATATCAGACTTTTACTGATGCATTGAATTGTCGCCGCAAATGATTCTTGTTTCAGCGTGGAAGGGGGGGCAATCGCCTATTTATAAAGCTTTTCATTGGTCGCGAGTACCATACCTACCAAGCTATGCCACCCTTGCGTGCGATAACACCTCCCCTGTGTAGCATCTATATTTAGCTTCATCCGGATGCATGTGTAAATACCTATTGGCCGTAGAGGAAATGAACGGCACGTTCACAACACTTTGCTTTGCTTGGGAAGCGTTAAAAAAGTGTGCCTCTAAACCCTATGTTCATGAGCCAGTTCCCATGAAGCTCTTAGTAATGACTTCAGGCACCAGGGCGCCGCAGTATTCAACGGCCCTATCATTTACGTTGTGCTACCTCTAGCCTCTCAGCCTCAGCCTTCTGTGATAACAACGTGAATGCCTCCCTTCACTGTATCGGGCGCAGGGTGATAAGATCAGTGATTGTGAGGCTTCCATGCAACCACCATTCTTGACACGAGCTGCCTGGGGGCATAGGACGGGGTCACCAGTTGGATTGTGGGAGGTTGTGAGTTGAGCACTATTCCACTTCACAGATATGGGAGAAGCAGCTGGTGCTAGATTTCGAGTATAAGTAGGAGAGCTCAGTAGCAGCGAACTTGGAAAATTACCTTCTCAACATCACAACCGTCGTTGCATCCAACTGTCAAATACCATCAATCGTCGTACTACTACACTGCGAAACATCGACCTGTTTTTCCTCCCGTTATCACAACCTGCGCAATGTTCGTTTCCAAGTGCGTTTTCGTTCTCGGCAGTCTCCTAGCCGCGGCCCAGGGCATCCAGCTAGGCGGGATTGATGTTCCTGATGCGCCTAATGGCCTCGAAATTGTCGACCACCGCATGACAACCGACACCAAAGGCGGACCGGCCATTACTGTATTGTGAGTAAACGGATAGAACCTTTGCTTAACCCATGTCTAACTTTCGGCATAGTTATGGAGACAGCAAGCCAGGAGCTACCTCTGCCCGCGACATTCCATCCATAAAGATGATGAAGCGTGTCTGCGGCAGCGCCGATGAGAAGTGCTACAGCGGCCACCGAGCCAACGCCGCTGTTTGCAACAGACTGGTCTACGAGCTCGAGACCTCCCCGGCGCCCATCAAGAGCAGCCCGCGGGCTGTGTGCCAAGTCCACCCGTGCTGTGGCAAGTGTTGCATCAGCTGGGCCGATCGTGTTTACAACGGCATCTACCCCGAGCTGGCGCGTCCGGCGTACAAGGTGCTGGGAAGTTGTACAAACCATGAAGGAATGGTCTCCGGACTTACCAGGAACACATTGCTCGGCGAAACCTGCACGACCGAGTGTGTTTCCAATCGGCCTGACGGGTGTGAATGATGGGGGGGTATTGGGCGGTTGATTGCAGTGCATGTGTACTTTTACATCTTACAGGCAGCGAACTACATTTACGCGTGCTGGCACACTATCGGGGACAGAGCCGTTGAGTTGAACTCAGATAGAAGGTCCAAACAAAGAGAAGACATTTCCCCCCCCCCCTTTGCCTGCGAAAACCAGGGACTTGGAAGTCTGATACAAATATTGCTGCCTGCGGGAGCCATGGGTACCTACCTAGCACACATAGCGACGACCATGGTCGATATCATTGAAGCCGTCGCCAAAATCCACAACACTTCAGATTGGGGACCATGTGAAACCGGCCGAGTATAACAATCATATTGCACGTAGGGGGAATTACTTCAATAACTGCCCTATAAGGCCGGGGCTCAACAGCAGCTACGATTGTGTAGCACTGGGCGAATGTTAACAGCTATCAGGCAGCCCAAAAATCAAAATTCTGGGAAGCGCCAAGTACGTCGTGTTCTGCATGCTCTTGCATCTAATGCAACCTCAGCCTGCCAAACTGATTCCTCCAAGGCAAGAAAACCGGGTTAGAAAGTCGGTCCTTGCTCAGTTTGTCTTAGTGCGCTGACAGCCCCCGGAGGCTGGGGCTGCAGGTCCGAACCAGAATGCGAGGCCGTCACCAATGACAAGCGACAAAAAAGATGGGGGCCAAGGGCCATGCAGTTTGCGGCCGCCAGAGCATGTCCAGTCGCCCCCAGGTTGCCGAATCGTCCGGTGACTTTATTACAACCGATCAAAATCCAAATCATCCCACGTGTGTTGGCGACTTCCTGTGCAAAAAAAAAATAAATTAATTCCCCATCAGGACCATCCAATGTCGGCCCGGCGAGACCTAGCCTCAGCGACCTTCTCCGACACCGTGAACGGAGTCTTCACACTAGCGCCCCAGACAACGCCCTACTCGCATGCGCCACCGGCAGTGGCTACCGGCGGCAGCGGCGCCAACAACAACAAATGCAATTCCCGTTCGGTCTTTTGCTTTACTACGGCCGGCCAACTGAGCCGAGGTTACGCCTGTGATCTGGTCGATGGTATAAATGCCGACAACTACCAATACCTCGATGGGGATTGCTATCCCCCACATTATAACCTTATCAACCATGGTGGTACGCACGCAACTTACGTCTCTCAAACTGCGGAGCACAAAGCTTACCTTTCCCGAAAAACAGAACCCAACCTCGACCGCACCGTCGCATATCCGGGCACGGCCTGTCCAGCCGGCTTCACGCCCGCTTGCACAACAACTTTAACACTCACCAACCCGTCGGCCAAACCCAGTCCTTATACGGGAACACTCACACAGACATGGTGCTGTCCCCGGGGGAATAATGATGATGATAACGCCTGGGTGTGTACCGATCGCGACCAGTTTCCTCAGCAACCGACGTCAAGGTTATGCGTCAGTGTAATTGCCGGTTCCGCGCCGACAAATGTTTGGTTTTCTGCGGGTTCGACAACGGTCACTGCGCCATCTGCGCGCTCGACTGTCACCACCACATCATCGGTGGGGGGGTCATCCTACACGACATCGGCAGTGGGACCGGACATGTCCATCCGAGTTCTCCGAGCGGCATTCCCGCTGGGTGAGGTGAGCCAAGATGTGCTGCGCGGATTAGCCGGCTCGCCACCAGAAGCAGCAAACGAGGGAACCTCAAGTAAGAGTGCCGCCAGCCCGGGCATGATTGCCGGTATTGTCCTCGGGTGCTTGGCTTTACTGGGCTTCATTGCCGTGGGCATATACCTGTGCGTTCGATACAAGCGAGAAGGCAAAGAGGAGCGGACCAAGCAATTGCAGGCCAACCTGGAGGCGGCGACCGATCGCGTGGACGAGAAAGACGCCAAGTCGACCGCGGACGAGGCGAAGGTGAAACCTGAGACGGGGCAAGGTGTGGACTCCATTGAGCTGCCTGTACCAGTTTTACATCTGCCGTACGGGCGGCTGTCCGAGATGAGCTCTGATTCTGGGGTAGCGGAGCTGCCTGCGGATGACGATGCGAGTCGCATGGAACGGACAAGATGAGCGCCGAAGAAAGAGAAAATCTGGTGAAGGATAATTTCTACCGGCGATGTATGCATGGAGAAAAATGACACTGTATTAGAGCAGTATTGTGGATATCAGTTGCGGGGATAGATGTGTTGGCCCCATTTTACCTAATTCAAATCGGCCCGTCCCGCGTCAAACATGAATCCCCCTCCTTAACTAACGCGGTAGTATAAGTGGTTTGGAGATGTCAGTGCATTATTTCCACATACCGATGCTATATATATATATATATATTATTTTCTACCTGAGCCGCCCATCAGAATAAGGCGCTCCTGAACCCTCAGTCACTCCAGTGAATTCATGTTGGAACACAGACTGGAAGTCGAATGAAAACGGTCGGCGGAGCCCCACTACGGACTCCAGGCCGGTGAATTGGGTCAAGCAAAGCCCTACCAGTTACGGCGTAATAACTAGGGAGTGGATGGTCATGACAGCAAGTGGGGGTGCCGGCGAAAGGGAAACCTGCGCTGAAGCACACTGGGGGGGCGAGTCGAGCTTGCTCAGTCTTCCTCCTGCATCTCAATTCCAACACGAATCTTTCTCTCTTCATCACCCGAAGGGCAGCCTTCCAGCTATCGAAATACCCTCGTTTCGAGGCACATTCACCTCCCACAGACTCCTTTCAGTTAAGTTGGTCATCAACCTAAGATATCACCTTTATCACCGCTGCCGCTCATCTTTGCGCGCCAGGGATCGGTCTGCCTCCCGAAAGTGGGCACGAGAAGTTAGCGGGTTCTCCGAACCGTTCAGTGGAGATACGACGAACACCACGCAAGAGATGGACGTCGACCAGAGGCCGAGAAGCTAGTTCGGAAGTACTACAAACATTACAACCTTTCCGATCGTGGTGTAGCCCACGCCGTGATAGTGTGAGTCCAGAGTTGGCATGATCGACACAAGTTGCAAACGCACATGCTTATGGTTTAAAAACAGCTCCACATTCCATGGCGGTGAGCACATCACGATGGAGTTCACAGACGTGTTCGGACGACATGTTACAACACGGCATGTTCGAGGGCCCAACGACGCAAAATGAGGCCGACATGGCATTCTCACTGGACAAACGCCAAGATTACAGTGGGCAGGGAAATGGTTCGCCACCTAAGTGGACGCCATCAAGCGAGAGAGACGGGTTTAGCATCTGGGTCGACAATATTGAACTATAAAAGTTATAACGAGTGATCTAAAGCACGATGTCGGGTTGGATAAAGGGTTGTCACTGCCATGGTGTGGAAAGGTGATCGGAGGATTGCATTGGCCTCCATTGAGGGCCGCCAGTGAATGGGCTCATTCGACACTTTGAAGGGATGGCGTTCGACAGAGGAATTTGGGATGGTGTAGTTGAAACCCCTGTGGATAGTTTCCCTCGGGGCTGCTTGGCTAGGATAACAGATTGTTGGTACTTGCCCTCGTGGTTTTATCACGTCCGTCCGAAATGCTTGACACCAGCCTCCCCATCCCGCCCCCAAAACCAGTCCAGGGTGCTTGTCCCGGATGCACATCATCTCGACTCCATCCTGATTTGTCTCATTGGTCAAGATAAGTGGCTCCTGAATTGTTGCGTCCATTGCCCTGTGATTGGCCTGGTGTTGTCTGGCACATGCTCTCTGCAAGAGAAGAGCCGATTGGAGTTGGTTGGCGCCGTCCAATTCTGCACATGTCAGCCATCCCATCCCTTTTCCTTTTTTGACCTCGGCAAGATGATGTCGTCGAATGTTCCAACACTGCTGATGATGGGTGGTCCCATTCGGGTCTTTTTTCTTCCTTTCAAAGCCAGTTTGTCGCAAGGAGTTAGGCGCGAAAACGGTGTCAACACATGCCAGCGACTCAGCGGGAATATGTGGTGGCTGTCCGTCTTTGGTGCTGGTGGCTGCCGTTCCCACAAATGATGCACAAGGGACCACGTTGTGTGGGAAAATCCGGCCGGCGCTGTGACTGCTGTCAGTTGGGCAAGATGCGTCGGGCTCGAGTGGCAAAGAAAAAAATAAGTGGGGCGCAGGCCGACGTGGACCCACGCAGTTTGGCAACAGAAGCTCTGCAAAGCATCACGACACCAATATATCAACCTTGGATCACATCTCGTCTTGTCATCTCAGAAAATGCTTCTGTTTCTGCAAACTGGGCTTTCCCAATTTCCTTCTTCCAGGGCGTTTCGGATATGTTAGTTTTTTCTTCTCTGGCAACAAACTGATTTTGTAATTGAAAGTTCTTGACGTTTTTGGTTTAACTTCTTGACACAATGTCCACACTCACACAAATGTCAACGTTTCGGTAGGTCACAACACTTCTATCGCGGTCAGGGTGCAACACTTCTATCGCGGTCAGGGTGCCGGCTAACATCAACAGTGCGATGGCAGCTTCTGCCTGTTTTACTGCCTTCACCCTCGGGACTTCGGCAACGGCGCTCCTGGCGAGCATCATCATGGTCCTGCTTTGCACTTTTGGTATGTTGGCAGCTAAACCCCCGTTCTCAGCATAGTGGACGAATCCTCACTAACTTGTTCTTCATAGACCGCATCGATTGGAGCGATAAGATGCACGTCCCCGTTGCGGAAGGCTATATTTCCACTGGGACTGGCTTCGATGCTGTCGCTGCAGACACCACATCGGCTCAACCGACGACTGACGCACCTTATGTCGAGAACATCGATATCGATGAAGAGGGCATCCAAGAAATCCCTCTTCCCACCACAGAGCGTATCTGTTCCCCGATGGTGGAGACTATTTGGGGGAGCGAGGGTGAGCGCTCTCGAAGCTCGTCCGTGAGGTAAGAAATCCCACCAGAATTGTTCCGCCAACGAACAGGGTTGATTGACTTCCCCAATGATAGCCACACTGGGTCGCTCTTTGAGCAAGACGCCCGCGACAGCCGTCCTTCGACGCCAGACACAGAAATCAGTGATGCTGGGGACCTCGCCCATTCACTCGTCAAGGGCGACCACGATGTCGCCACCACCGAGATTACCCCCGACTCACTTGCCGACCACTCGAAAGCGTCTCTCGACAAGCCAGCTGCCGTTGTCCCGACATCCATCGACACGGCCAGCACGGTCAACCAGGAAATCATCCCACCCCCACCCGTGGTTACCGCAGCCTCCCCGACCAAGTACTCAATGAAGCCGGCCGATCTCGTTGGCGCCGTTGAGGACTTTTCACTTCCCATCAGGGTCATGCCCAAGACGTCCAGCCCCATGGTCATGAAGAGGACCCACACAAACGACAATCATATCGTGGATCCGCTTCTGCTGTCTGCAAGCAAGAGGCCTGCGACCCCCGGAACTCTGGCGAACCCCCCCATGAACAAGAAAAGGAAGCAGCTTTCGCCTCGCCGCCGCCGCCAGGCTGACCGTCTGTTGAGTGATGTAGTCAATTAACCATTTGGCGGCAGAGTTGAGTCGCGATGGAACACATGTTGGACTGGGGACGTGAAATGTGGATTCGGGATTGTGGGGACAGTGCAGCAAAAGATGTTGAATGATGTTACGACTTTATGATGTTTCCATGACTTGCATGTTTTAGTTGCTTTTAATATCGTTTGGTGTATTCTGCTTGTGAGTTAGGTAGTTCTCATGCTCATGGTATTTTGCGTTGGAAATCATGCCCCTTTGCTCCTCTGTGACGAGACTGTAAGGTAACATGAATGAGCTCTTACCTCATTGTCTGGGCCTGTAATTCCAGGACCGAAGACAATGTTTTATATCTGTCCACCGAGCCTGTGCAGGGGAGCCCGTGCAGAACGGGGGGTGGTTATTTGTCCCGCCTCAAAACCAGCGCGTCGGGTTCCTGATCACGGTGTGATAAGGGTAAGCAGCGACGGCAAGTCGGGTTTCGGCTTTTAGGTCGTTGTCTGCAATTGCGCGGCGTCAACCGGGGGGAAACCACACGAGTAGCTCGGCTGGAAGCGCGCACAACAGCAGACACGGCACGCTCGGATGTTAGCGAAACGGGGACGGTCTGTTTGTTAATTTTGCCATGCCCAACAACAATGTCACGAATTCCAAAAGAACATGAAAGCGGAGACGGATCGAATACCCCCGCATCATGCAGGGAGGGAAAAAACAGTTGATGACGAGTTTGACAAGTTTGTATATTGGCGCCCAGGAAATTAAAGCACAACGATCCCGTCTTGGCGTCGGCAGTCGTCTCCAACAGAAACCTTTGTGTTAGTAGGGTGGCAATGCCATGCCGGGATTTTACCAAAACTGTCGACCCAAGGAGACTTGCGGCCGAGTGGCTATAGGGAGCAAAGTAAAAACTCGTTTCTACCGGTACCGGGGTTATAACTCATACTCTCCATGTTCATTAAAGGCCAAGAATAGCCTGAAAACTGGGCAAGAGCTTATTCAAGTCCTCCCGTTTCTTATATACCTACCCGGCCTTGGGGAACAAAAATGCTTTCTATACCAGGTCAGCCACCCAACAACCTTCAATTCATCACCGGCGAGCAAAGGCCGCCTCCACCCCGACGGACATGATGCATCTCGGAATTTTTGTCACGTACGCCCTGTCATTGGCGGCGGGTGCGTTGGCCACTCCATCACAACAGCTGGGCCCTCGTCAGCAGCCGTTCAAGTCGACAGCCATCACCACACATGCCGAAGCGTGGGCATTCGCCTTCTTGCCCGATGGCCGCATCATTGTGAATGAGAGACGAGGCAATATGCGACTGGTCGACCCGACCACCAAGGCGAAGGGTACGATTACCGGTGTGCCTGCGGTGGCCTACGGCGGCCAGGGCGGTCTGCACGACGTCGCCTTGCACCCCAAGTACGCCGAGAACAGCATCATCTATATCAGCTACGCCGAGAGCGGCAGTGGCGGGGCGGGTGGTGCAGTCGCGCGGGCCAAGCTCACACTTGACTCCAGCGGCGGCGGTGCGCTATCCGGCCTCGAGGTGATTTGGCGCCACTCGCAGAGGGCCTCGGGCGGACTCCAATTCGCCTGTCGCTTGCTTTTCGGCGCCGATGGCGCGCTGTGGATTTCGTCGGGCGAGATCAACCAAATGACGCCATCTCAGTCCATGACCAGCAACCTCGGTAAGATGATCAAGCTGTACGACAACGGCACCGCCTTTGCTGGCAACCCGTTTGCGAGCCAGGGCGCCGTCCAAGCCCAGATCTGGTCGCTCGGCCACCGGAACCCGCTCGGTATCGACTGGGACGCCCAAGGCCGACTTTGGGAGGTGGAAATGGGTCCCATGGGTGGCGACGAGCTTAACCTCATTCAATCGGGTGCCAACTATGGGTGGCCGCTGGTTTCCCAGGGTCGCCACTACGATGGTCGGACAATTCCCCAGCACAGCACCCGCCCCGAGTTTACACCGCCAAAGGCTTTCTGGGTTCCGGTTATCTCTCCGGGCGGCATGATCATCTACAAGGGTGACCTGTTCTCTAGCTGGAAGGGTAATGCCATCATCACCGGTCTCAGCTCGCAATCCATTGTCCGTGTTACCATTACAGGAGACACGGCCAAGGAGGCACAGCGTGTCTCGATGGGTAAACGCATGCGCGGGATCCGGGAGGACAAGGAAGGCGCCATTTGGGTTATTGAGGATGGTGCCAACGGCCGCCTCTTGAAGCTTACCCCCAATTAAACTTGTGTCGAGAGGGAGGAATCTAGTATCGCATGTACATGAGGTAGAGGCATGATAGCAGAGTATATAACGAAACTTTGACTGACAGTAGGGATATCTAGTTGGGGGAGGGGTGTATCCTCTCTGATCATCCATATCGAACGGTCCTTTCGAGGGGAAGCTAGCTACTCCGGCTGCTGCTTTTATCCTGTTGAGAAGCATGAGATACTGTGTATCCTCAGAGAAGGTATCTCTGTGCAGTGGCGTTGCGGGTGCTGAATGTCGAGCTTCTGGCATCAAAGGGCGATGTTCATGAGATAAACTCTCATGTTCCAAGTCTAACATCGTGCTGTCATCTCCCTCAACCACAAGCTCCGGGTTTTTATGCGGCGCCGAGACTTGAAAAATCCCATGGCAGTCGAGAGTGCGGTCCACCGCCGAGATGTCTACCTGCAGCAGTGCAGTGAGTGCGGCAACAAGGGAACTGTCGACCTCATCGCCGATGTCCGTAATTGCCAATAAATCTCCCATCAGCCACTTAGCCAACACCACCGGCAGGGGTGAGCCGAAGCAAAATCCTTGGGCCGCCTGGTCCATCGGAACGTAGACTTGAAGCTTCGGAGGATTCTTGTCGTCGATATGGAGGTCCCCAGCAAACTCCCTGGCTTCGACAGTCACCCCGTCCTGGGAGACTCTCAGTGCCGATGAGATCTCATTTGTCTCAATGATATGGGCAGTACGTAGGAGATCCCAGAACTCGCTCACATTGGCTCGATATCCCGGGCTGCCAAATGTGGCGACGATCCTGGAACGCAATCAGCTGAAATGCAGACATGGGGGCACATAGCCCTTTTCACTCTCTGGACTTTTTTCCTACCGTAGAATGACATGTGACTTGCGTCTCAAGACCGTCTTGGCGAGCTCAGCATCCCCCAAACATGGTTTGTTTTCGCAAAAGATCAGATCCACACCCACCCTCGCCCGCTTGCCATACCTGGACCGCAGCGGACAAAAGAAGGGCTTCTTTTACGTGTCGTCATATAGTCTCGACATGGACAAGTAATACCAAGAGCACGTCTAGAACAGCGAGCTTCTCACACGCGGATGGGTCTTAGGAGTCGATCCTCAGACAGCGTATGGTCTACTTCACTCCATCAGGCATCAATGATGCTCATGGAGGGCCAGTCCGAAGCACCACACAACGAGCGCGCCGACGGAACCGAGCTGTGCGTATATGGAAGCTGCAGTTCTGGCTATCGTGAATACTGAAGGCGTCTGTTTCATCTGCCACCGAAGCAAACCATCCAACAACAACGGGATACCCCCGTTCCTCCGACTCATATCCCCATCCCCGCGCACCTTCGACGTAAACACCCTACTTCTGTGGGTTATCACTCGAGAGAGATTCGCCCTGGCAAGTGACAACCCCTCCTTAAGCATCGCGTATACCGTTCCCAGCGTTAACGGAACCGATGGACCGTGGAGTTAGCGAAGCTTTTGAGGGAAGATATGGTCTACGGAGCGAGAGGATGAGATTTATAAATGGGGATTGTTTGAGCATGAGGATTATCATGCTAAGAATTTGGGGCAGGAGGTATTCGGGCCAGGTTCGTTAAGGGGGGAGGGTATAGTTTAGGGTATATATGGCTGGTATACTATATATACAGTTATCTTTGTGAGGGACCGGAAAGGAGGGTGATTTACGAGCGGATTGGGGCTGGGAATTTGTCTGGGAAGGAGGTGGGAAGAGAATTTAGGATAGCTGAGAGGAGGCAAGTTGAGTTGGTTTGAGGAGATATGGTAGTTGGCCTACTGTCGAGCGAGCTTTTTTTTGTTTACAAGCCCGAACTTTTCGAGGCGATGACCCAGATGCGCAGTGTGTGCTGTGGAACAATGGAAGGGAAGAAGGATCCAGTCGGAGGAAAACCGCAATGGCCTTGACCTGCCTAAGTTTAAGTACTGAAACACGGTGGGCTGGCAAATTGCTTGCCATTTCTTCCCATACGCTCTTTCCTCTTCTCCCCCGTGCCAAGCGATATCGACGCACCAGGGTCGGCAACTTCCGAACAAATGAACGGGCAGTTGGAGGCCGCACAGATGGCCGCCATTCAATGAGCTGCGGTTTAGCACTGCCACCATTCAGGGGTGTGTTTCAGCACTGCCATCATTCGCCACCCTCCAGCTGGTCGGGCAAAAACGTCGACGACGCAATTTCTCATGATCCTGTGTCAAGCGGGCGTTACTTGCTTCTCAACTACGGAATTAATCTGACTTTGCGGCGTCAAAATGATCAATAAGGTGGAAAAGAACTCGGAACGGCGGCCATCAGAAGTCGCTTCTCAAGGCCCACTCCCCGATAGGGAGAATGGGGAACCCGAGAATGGAACTCTCGACGGGACGCCAACAGAGCAGGCCGAGCCAATAGCCGAAGGTGACCTGACGCCAGGGAGAGCTCGTATAAACCGACAAGAGGTCAACTACAACGTCAAGCAGATGTTCAACATGGCCACTGGAGAGGAGACAAGAACGAGGCGTCGGGTCGAGGACACCGAGGAGGGGAAAGTCGAAGAGGCAGGTGCGGCCACGACCAGAGGTGGGTCATTTTAAATTCCAGCATTCGACCCTCGGTCTTCCCCTTTAAAACCCCCCGCTGATGAGATTGGCGTCCAGAGTCGGAGCGAGCGAATGGTCTGCCAGGACAGGAGATGTCGGATGCTGATGATGATCGTATGCATGTTTATCCGTACGCAGCCCTCAACCCCCCTCGGACTGTGCCGACACTGACACGCTCCTTACCGAGTAGGACTGATGGAATCAAGCTGCACGGAGGAATTCACATCAATGGCCGCCCTGCAGAGCTTGTCCATGTCAAAGCAAACGGCCAGGCGTACTCCGTAGTCACCGGAAAGCCAGTCGATCCTATTGAGGATTCAAAACCTCAAGCCTTCCATGTCCCTGGCACAAAAAGCGAGGAACTCGAGGACGAGGAAGAGATTTTACGCAGCATGGCTCGGCGTAAGAAAACCGAAGGGCTTGATCTCAGGAAGTGCAGCGAGCCAGGCTGCAACAAAGAGTTCAAACGCAGAGCGGACCTAAGCAAGCATGAGAAGGCCCACTCTCGCCCCTGGAAATGCCCCGTTTCTACTTGCAAGTACCACAAATACGGGTGGCCTACGAAGAAGGAGATGGACCGTCACCACAATGACCAACACTCAGCCCCTCTACCCATCTACAAGTGCCCCTTTGAGGCTTGCACGTACGAGTCGAAGCGCGAGTCGAACCGCAACCAGCACATGGAGAAGAAACATGGGTGGCACTACGTGCGGAGTAAAAGTTCTCGGCCACGACCAGCACCTGACGGCCTCCCTACTCCCGACTTAAAACCTGAACAGGACGGCAAAATACAGGCCGGATCTCAAAGTCTAGGACAACAGAATGGCAACGCAGCCCCCAAAACGTGGCCAGATGTATCAACAGACTGGGATGGGAGATCGCCCCCTGGACCTCTGCTCCACGAAACCGGGGACAGTGGACCAACTGACTGGCACCGCCGCCAATACTCCGTGCTCTCTCAAGAACTTGACGACTTCAACACGGAAACGATGCCCCTTGACGACGAGATGCACTTCAAACCCTTTCCCGACATCAATACCATCGATCCGACCTACAATGAGTTCATAGACTTCGATCTCTTCCCCAACATCGACCATATGGATACGACGCCCACTCTTAAGAGTAAGGGCAATGACCCATCACCTGCCGCTGCATCAAACATTGCAGCCACAGATTCTGGCTACGCGTCCCTAGGCAGGCCCAACAAGGTAAAGACTCCGGAAGATGTCCCCCAAGACTATACGAGTGCAGGAAGCGAGGTCGATTGCGCCACAACCGTCTACTCGCTGGCGCAGAGCGTCTCGGAGGATGATGTGGAGATGTATACTCTGCAGTTTGCCGAGTCGCTGGCGGACTTTGTCGCCTCTGAAACAGCGAAGGGGAGCGAAGATCCGCAGCTTGTGGAAGGGCTCGCCCGCAGTCTACCCCGACTGCTCAGGGCATTCGCTTTGAGGCTGGGATGCGAAGGGTCAAGTAAGACCGAGAGAGAGGTCATGTTCTTTATCCACAAGCATCGGAAGTGAGTTGCAAGTCCGGCTCACCTGCATCTGATGCGTACTGATGAGCCCGAACTCTAGCAACATCGCGTCCCGCTTTCAATCTGCCCTTATGATGGACTCCCAGAGCCTTAGCTCTGGTAGTAGTTCGAGGGATCAGAGAGGAAAAGTGGATATGTCAGCCGCGCACGCCTTCATACGGGAGTGGCTCGACGGTCTCGGAAGCGACGAGTATTCAATACGGATGCCAGACCTGGATGAGGCCATCGATGCTGCCACTGTTGAGGAGGGAGATAATGATGTCGCTCTCCCAAACAAGCGAGACTACACCAAGATTGTCTTCGAATCCGCAGCTTACCTTTGGTTGACGGCGGCGGTGAAACGAGAGCTTTCCCTCGCTCCAGTGCCTGGCCAAGAAGGGACTTTCGGAAACGTCTACAACAAAGTCCTTCGCAGCCTCGAGGCAGGGCGCAAGGAAGTGAGCAGCAGGCGGCCCTCTGAAAGATTCACCTTGCACCTAACGGCAGACTGGAATCCCGCTGCGTTTCTGTGTCAACAGTTTGCCGGCTCTACCGAACCCCTCGGGACGCTTCTCGCTAGGACTATCACGCTAACAGGCTCAGTAACCGATGCACAAGCTCTTCCATGCGAGGTGTACATCCGCCAGACCTGGCCAGCTTCAGGCCCGTGCCTGCTTCCTATACTGAAGCGCACGTTGGACTCGGGGGGCGAATGCGAAGGTAAGAGAGCCGCACGCTGAATTAGGATAATTGGGTCCTGGAATAAAGCTGACGAATTACTGAACTACCTCCAGGATTGCTGCCAGACAAAACCTCTGTGAAGTTGCAAGTGGGCGCTTGCCTTTGGGCGGAGGTGCAGGGTTCGTCAGACAGTATTGCCGAGGTAGCCGAGCAGGTTGCCTGGCTCAGTGCGGCCCTGAGGACATCAGAGACGGACGATGAGCTGTCTTTGTGTTTGCCCTCGATCAGTATTGGCCCTTATCGCGAAGGTCTAGCCTCGAGCTTCGCCTGCACCCTGCATTTTCCCACCCGCAAAGCCTCCCGTGGCCCCAAAGCAGAAGACTTTCCCGGCCAATGCTGGCACAAGCTGTTCCGGAACCCAGTTGTCGTGGAGGGTTTCCCAATTCCAAGAAGAAGTCGGTATGGCAGCGGCCTGGAGATACCCCTGAACATGATGTCCAGGCTGACGGAATCGCCACGAATTCACCAATACTTTGGGAAACATCTGCTAAAAGGTTTCTCAACCGCCGTCTTCCCGACAGACACAATGCATGATGCACTTCTATGGCATCTTCATTGTACTGATGATGGCAGCCGGCTTCCCTACCCCGATCTTGAGGGTGGTGGTATCCAGTGTGTTGACACTGCACTGGACGAGATGGCGAGCCAGCGCCACATCCTGGGATGGTGTAGCGAAGCTAGTGTCTGCGCTGGTAAGTTGAACTGAATCATTTCAGAACTGCACCTGCGCTCAAGAGGATGGATGACATGGCTGTGAGGCTACCAAGGAGGAAACGACGCTAACAGCTTGTGAAAAGGATCAAAGGATATGAATTACGACATTAAGGGGACTAAGCTTAAGTCACCTGGGAAGGCCTTCTCCTTGGAGAAAGTGTCCTTCTCCGTCGGCCAGATTGTCACGGGGGGTTGTCAGTTCAGTATTGGTCACAAGGACATCCCTGTCCGCATCACTCGAGAGGGCTACATTGCGAAGCTGCGTTGGATTCGACAAAGATACTTCACTCTCTGGGATGTTGACGACAAACGCGGCTGGCTTGTGGATGGTGCAAGCACTCTCCTCCATCTTTTACGCGCCTCGCTATACCAGTCCTCAACCGACGACTTCGCCACCGAATTTATTTTCGATGAGTCGAGATTCTGCGAACCAAGTCAGCCCTATGAGACAGGTGTTGCACTCGAAGTCTTGCTCAACCGAACGAACCGGGCTTTGGATCTGTATCGAGAAGAGCAAAAGACGGAGATTGTCGAACGAGTCCTACCCAACGGCAGGATAGAGTCCATGCCTCACACACGGGTGCGAACGACAACGATTCAAGACCGAGTTGAGGAGCTCTACGAGACTCTCGAGAAGCTTGTAGACCACAAGCACCGCGTCGAGGTCTCATACGAAGGCGCTAACGCCAAGCCACGCGTCCGCGACCGCCTTGAGGGCTGGGACTTTGCTGATCTTGCGGGAGACCGCGACCCATTCCATCTCAAAGTCGCCACGCTGCCAACGCACGCGATCAACATGACATGGGTGGATTACACGCGCGCCATTCCCGCCGTGACGCTCTTCGGGCGGGGTTTCGGTGATCTCATCCGCCCATCCACAGATGCTTCATCATGCCACAAACAGCACGGTCCACAGCAGCACCAGATTTGCCGAGAGTGGGCGTTAGTACCTAAAGACCAACATTACCTCTGCGTCAGCGTTGCTGATCTCCAGAAAATCACCGATCGCATAGGTGACGCATCAACAAATCCCGTTACCCTCGCTCCAGGCATCACATGGCACACCAACTCATCCGGTGCCTCCCCATTCAACAAATGCGCATGTGAACAATCCGACTTATCAGCCTCCAAACGCACACCACTCCACCCAATCCAAGAACTAGCACCTTCCGCCATGAATTTCCTCTACAGTAAAGACACAGCCACTCCCCCAGACCTCTCCGACTACCCCAACGGCGCCCTGATCTTCGGCACGCCAATGTGGACGTGGCCATGGAAGACTCCGACTCCTTCAGCAACAGCGACTACTACCACGGCAGAGCAGGGCTCGGAGAAGCAGAAGGCCAAGGATTCACTACTATCAGATCTCTCCCACAAAACATGCCAGGCTCTAAGTTTCACAGGCTCTTCTAGCTCTTCAAATTCCCAAGACTTGAGCCTTTCACGGGCTGGATCTGGCTCGACAACACCTCCTACGTCTATCACTTCGGAGTCGGAGGGCAGCAGTACTAGGGAGGAGCAGGCGCAAGGAGGAGCTTTGACAGGCGGGAAGCGGCGAGCTTGGTGGAGTTCGAATGGTGATGGGGCCGGGGATGATGATTTGAGGGAAAGTGAGGAGAGCGGGGGAGGGGGAAGGCGGGGTTTTTTCCGGAGCATAAAGAGGGCGCGTGGGAAATAGAGCTTTGTTTAAGGTGTGGCAAATGTAGGACTGGTTACTGGAAACTACTGCCTTTGGCAATGTAATTAAGACCTCCTCGCACGGGATTGATAGTGCCTATCTTTTGGCCCGAGCGTTCGTATCTAGTAGAAGAGGCGTATTTCTAGACTTCAACCGCTAATGCTGGCTGGGAGATAACCAAGTCAACACGGTCGACATGTCATGGAATGTGGGCTGGACCTTGGCACCCCAAGTCCTGTCCCACTTTCCACGGATTCTGCCAGCCGCACCCGCCTTCGGGTGGGTCCTAGCCTGTAGTGGGGCCCCCGCATTATACCCCCAAAGGTGCAACCCCGCTGCGGTGCCTTCCACCTGTTCGAGTCTAGTGTCAACTGGGAGCGGGGTCACGACGGTGCGGCTCGTCGCCAGGCAGCATTGAATTGGTTCTCCCCATTGCAGCTTCCCTCATTCTCTCGCATATCATCCTAAACCATCCCCAATCAGACAACTCGGCATCCAAATCCTCACATGAGACTCATCAACGTCACGACCCTTCAACTGGAGGAATTCTGGGACGACTAGACACCTCAGTACGCGATACTGTCACATACCTGGGAGGAGGGCGAGGTCAGCTATCAGGAATTCCTCAACCCCGCAGCCGCCTCCCAAAAACGCGGCTACACAAAGATCCTCAGCGCTTGCAACCAGGCAAGAAAGGATAATCTTCACTATCTTTGGGTCGACACAAACTGCATTGACAAGACGAGCTCGGCAGAACTGAGCGAAGCCATCAATTCCATGTTTTGGTGGTACCAAAAGTCTAAGATCTGCTATGCTTGTCTTTCTGATGTCCCAGACCTGGACCCGGTGTGGAGACTTGACCTCACGTCAAACAGCTTTCAGCAGGCCTTTACATCAAGTCGATGGTTTACGCGGGGTTGGACGTTGCAAGAACTTCTCGCCCCCCGGATCGTGCAGTTCTTCAGCCGTGGTTGGAAAAACATCCGATGCAAGCATGATGATATAGTCACAAACCTTATTTCGAAAACTACCGGAATCGAGGTGAACTACCTCGTCGGAGACAGCTCCCTGGGTTCGGCGAGCATCGCCTGCAAGATGTCTTGGCTTTCACGCCGAAAAACAACTCGGCGAGAGGATATGGCGTACTGTATGTTGGGTCTTTTCGAGATCAACATGCCGCTTCTGTACGGAGAAGGGGACAAAGCCTTTGTGCGGCTCCAAGAAGAGATTCTGAAGAGCTCCAGCGATCATACGCTCTTCTGCTGGACCTGGACCGACTCGGTGCCAGTCACCTGGACGAGCATGCTTGCCCCGAGCCCACAGGTCTTCGAGTCATCAGGCTACTTCGTCGAGTCCCATGCAGTGGGAGCAGCGCCTGTACCGTACCAGATGACAAACTATGGCCTGTCAATTACATTGCCGTACATTCAATGCTGGTCATATGGGTTCCTGATGCTCAACGCTCGAGAGAGTCCGTATAAACCTGGCGGGTTCGGCGATTTCAGTTTTACCACCCACACAAAGCTCTGTATTCCTGTGCGGGCACGTGGCTCTAAGAGTGGTATCTTTAACAGGGAACCATTCCCCAGAAGCCCCACGCCGTTTCCAGTCATGCACTCCAGGCTCACCAAGCATGTTATCATACGAAACCAACCCGACACCTTTCCCATCGATAGACTTCACCTTCGGGTGTCATCCGGGACGGCGCGGTACGGTTTCCTCGTTTCCATCCAGGACACCTTGGCTCTGCTCGGGAATGACAACCCATACTACAAGCACTGGGAAGTCTCTGCTGGTAATCGCGAACTCCAAAATATTTCGAGGAGAGTTCACTTCGAGTCATTTCCCCAAGGTTCCTTTGATACCCACAACAGCATATTCTGGCTTCATCCCCGGACTTGGGGCTGGCGTGGTCTGCTGCGGGTTGGGCAGAAGAACTCATCGTACGCATGTCTCTTGTATTTTGGAGTGCATGATGGAAACGCCCGCAATACAATTATATCCGACCCTTGGGTTTGTTTGGCACTCTCGTCGGCCGTCTTGAACCGTGGGGATATCAACTTGGAGGATCTCCTTCGCAAACTGGGAGATCACATAGACAATCCGGGTGAAGTCGACCGGGACTGGATCAGCGAAAGTCTGTATCAAGTGAAGCTTGGCCCAGTGACGAAAACAATATCAGGGGAAAAGGTTCGCATTATTAGCGTTGTTGACAAGACAATCGTTATCAGTAACCAAGAGGTGATGGACGAGGATCACGATATTAGCGAAGAAGCGAGTGATGTATCCGCCTTGGCTATCATTAATGGGCCAAAAGCGACAATAACTAACTCCCTGCTTACGCATCTCGGTTTGCAACAGGGGTAACAACGCTGCCGGCTAAGCATTTAGCAAAAGCTGTTCCTCTTACGGTTGTACTTCATAACAATGGCATGGTGGTTTATCAATGATTTCCAAGCAGCAGGCTACGGTGTGTATCCCCCAATCTACAACTACCACAACCGATCTCCAGCAGGCACCTTCGTCACCCATGCTCCCTCACCATATCTCCCAAATTTCGATGTGCCCGCCGGTTTGCGTCGGGGTCGGCCTCGTTGTCTGTGAGGTACTGTCGCATGTCGGCTTCCCGGCTGCCTTCATCCTATCGTATCAATTTGACGATCGCTGCTGCGGGTATGGCCCCGGATTGGCCGTTGCCGATTTTTGCGATCTCAGGCGTTGGAGTGGTAAAGCCTGGATAGGGATAAGGTGCAGGGAACAACCGCTGAACATTCTTGAGTTGGGAAATTTAAGCTTAACCTGTGAACAAAGGTGAACATGGTGGTTGCTGACTGGTTTGGCCCTTTTGCAGACTTCGTGTGATTTTGGGGTATTGACAAGTGTTGGGGATGGAAGACCGTATTAAAAACTGGATGGATGTGGTCTTAGAGATCTAGAAGGAGCCACAATGACATTTTCGCGGAGCCTATGGACTTGGGGGATAAACGGGATCTGGTGAATATTCTTGTATAATAATTTTCAGCCGAGAGTAAATAAAGGGGTGCAGCTCTGCGGCTCACGCTAGAGTTAGCATCGCTGGAGTTAGCATACTATGTGTGACGGTGTGGGGGCTGGGACCTGGGGATTGCCCCACGCGACCAGTGCGCAGGAGTGGTCAATTGCCAGCCCACACCGCCTTGGCAATTGAGACCCACCAACTGTCAAAAGGAAGGGGTCTTCCTTGGGGTTGAACCCATGGGATCTAGTCAGCTTGTGTGAGGATGCCAGGCACAGCCAGGAATCCAACCGCTGAGCCACCGTATAAATCGTAAGCTGGTTCATGTAATAGATATATAAAGGAAGGCTTTTTGGCTCTGCTAGAAAGCTAGAGAAGAAAAAGAATCACAACGATCAAGCTTACTCATCACAACCATAATACAACTTGTTTAAAACCATATAGATAAAAGGTGCCGTGCTTCTGATAATTAAGAGTCTCAGTGCCTTAATACTACTGATTACAATCCAGCTACCCAAAAAGGGAAGCATAGTTATTAACACCTTTTATCTATCTACCTACCCACCTTTTCAAAGAAAATCTATCTACCTTATACCAATTGGTTTAATCCAACTTTAAGAAATTTAATTAAAATAACTGTTAATAATAACGAAAAAACCGTCTTTCTAACAAACTCCAACGACTGGGAGCTCTGGGACCTGCAATTCCAGGCATAAGCCATTACTAGTAATTTATAAGATCAAATCCAGGGCCTTGCCCCTTTTCTGGGCAAATCTACTGCCCTGGATTTAACGAAATATAAGTATAAAAGCCTATTAAGCTAATTGGCAGCTTAATTAACTATTATAGCTTAAGGAAGCCTTGACTCAGGTACTAAGGAAGACCTAAAGGCTATACCAGCTACTAGATCCTTTTCCTTTATACTAATTTAAATTACTAACCTTACGGTTAATAGATTCTGGATTTTTTAACTAACCTGGATTATTTACCAATTTGATTTTAAAGAGTATAATTAATAGGCTGATAAGGTTTAGTAACTTAAGTAATAGGTTTTAAAAACAATTAACCTATATTATTAACGAACCTTTTATAAGTTAGCTAAATTTATTTCTACGTAATATAAAGCCTTAGAAACGCAAGTTGGCGTTAATATTGATAATATTATTAATAAGGTTTAAGAAGCGTACTAATTAGTAATTAAACCACTTATATAACTACTTAAAGACCTAATTAAATAGTTAGAAAATTGGGAATAAGCCTTTTTTACTACTAAAGAAAAAGGGGTCCCCGAGACAAAAAGAATTAAATCCTGGCTTAATAATTTTCTTAACGTGACCAGAGGTCCTCTGCGGTGTAAGATTAATAATAATAATAATAATAATAATTTTCTTAACGTAGTATAGTTTATAATAAGTAATTGGATTATTATATACGAAATAGTTTAAAGGCCTAATATTAAGCAATTAATTCTTACCTATTAAAAGGTTACCTACGATTTTCGGAAGGAGGTTAAACGATAGATTAAAGCCCGGATATTAATTGGTAATTAAGTAGTTAAAAGCTTATTTAGTCCCCCTTTTACTGCTATAATTAGTAGTAAAGAGGCCTATTATAAGGACGCTTTTAATAGCGAAATTGTACCTAGTGGGAATGAGGGGGAATAAAATAATAGTGTAAAAGAATAGAGTGGCTTTGGTAGAAACAAAAGACCTAAAAGGAGATTAAATAAGGCCTTAGGTATAGTTGAATTAAAGGGTAAAAAACCTAAAACAGGGCCGAATTCGAATTAAAATTTAAATTTGGATTAAAGGCTGAATTTGGATTTAGGTATTGTTACTTTTACATACCCCTATTGCGGCCAGTTCTACTGTTTAGTAAGATACTTTTATATTTTTTCTAAATTAGCTTTTAATAGCTTTAAGGAAAGAGATTATTTTCGGATTAAAGTTAAAAAAGCCTTATAAAATTTAAATATTTAAAAAAAAGTAGAAAAGCTAAGGTATTAAAGATAAGTATAATAGTAAGGTTAAAATTAACTAGTTTAGTTAGGTTAAAAGATTAGTTGGTGCTTTGGATGTTTCTTAATTATAAAGGCAGCTTTTTCTATAGTTAAGTATCCCCTAAAGAATTCTTTTATTTTGGATTTAGAAACTACTATTTATATTTTTAATAAAATATTTAAATTTAATAATTATAAAAAGTAAACCCTAGTAACTACGTTTAGGCTGGTAACTCCCCCGTATTAATTTTGGGCTATAGGGATATAGATATTAAAATCCAGGGGCCTAGGTTATACTAACGTATTTTACGGCTTAGAAATATAACCTACTGCTTTAACTTTACCTATAACCTAATCTTACTACTATAACTGCGAAAACTCGGCTTTTAATAGGATATTAGCCCTGGAAATAATTACTTACGCAGGATAGATAGGTTAATTTTAGCCTACCTTTTGGATCAATACGACTAGTTTATATTAAAAGACCTACCTGGCACTTATACTAACGCTGCGTTTATTATACAGCGGAACAAATTCAACAACCACACTAAAAAAAGGCCCAGTAAAGCCCTTACCGGCCTATAGCACCTACAACTTAGCCACCCTAACCCACAAGTACTAGAGCAATTAATCCACTACATACAAGGTATACGAATTAAAGGGCCTACTATAGTTAAATGTAAGGCGTATAGAGTATCTAAGGCAAAGCGGCAAATCCACTAGCAACCTAGAGACTATAATAAGGGCCCTAAATTACGATTTACCCTAAATTTATTCAATTTTAAAAAGGAGTATAATAACTATTAATACCTCCTTTTAATTATTAATAAATGGTCTGGTTACTGCTGGGATTACTACTTATAAAATAGGGAGGCTGAATCAATAAATCCAACCCTCAACTACCTCTTTGGCATTATAGAAAACTAATACCAACTACGGCTTAAAGTAATTAAGGCTAATAATAAATTCAACAAGCTAACAATTAAAGCCATCTTTACATAACGCTTTATTAAGGTAGAGCCTTTAGCACCTAATACACCTACTCAAAATAGGGGTACCGAACGCTCAGGGGGTATAATAGCTGAAAAAATCAAGACAATGCGAGCTAATGCCAAACTGCTAGTAGTACTGTAGCCAGAAATTTTAAAAGCTGTAATATATCTTTACAATCAAATACCTAGATACGGTTATAACTAGCGTACTCCGTACAATTGTTTTTATACCTACTTGGCCCATAGAAATAATATAGTAGTAAAAACCAGGAAACCAGATCAAACCCACTTATAAGCCTACAGCTGCAAGGTATATACTTTAACCCCTAATGCCCAAAAAGGGGTCTATAACAAGCCAAAAGTTTTACCTCGTTAAAATCCAAAATTGGAACCCAAAGCCTGGATTAAATACCTTATTAGCTACACCTCATCTAATATATACCAAATTTGGAACCCTATTACAAACAAGGTTATTAGTATAAGAGATGTGGTTTTTAACGCAAAGGAGATTTTCAATAGGGATATTCAAGCCCTAAAAGACAATTACCTCCACCTCCAACTTAACAAGTTAAGCTAACTTTTTTTTACTATTTAGCTATACAAGCCAGAGGTACTTAGATCTACGATTCTAAAAGAAAAAGCAGTTAATTTTTTAATACTAAATACTAATACCGAATAAGAAAAAAAGGTACAATTTCCATACACCTACTCAAAATTTGAGCCTTATCCTACGCTCTTTTTATCACTACCAGCCGCACTACTTACAGCAACCATCCAGCAAACCAATCAATTACTAAAAAATCAAAATATAGATTTTGAACCTTGGATGGCCGCCTTTGCAGCAAGCCGACTATTACAACCAATTGGCTCTTATAATAGCAAAATAATTACTAAAGCAATAATCCAACGCCTTACCAGACGGCCTAATAGCTTGTAAACCATTTACGGCCAGGATTTACCACTACTACCTAAATAACATTATTAACTTAAGGACCATTTATTTGGGACCCAATTTCTATAAGCCAAAGAAGATTATTTGCAAAACCACAGTATAATAAAGTCCTAATTTCTAATAAATCCTAGATTGTATATAGGCATATACCTATAAATTCAACTAAAATAGTACCTTTAAAAGCTGCAAGGTACGATTAATCGTTAAAGGTAATTAATAAAAACCAACTAGTTAAAAAACCTACGTTACAACCTTAGTAGCTAAATCTTTTTATATCGTAATAGCTATTACGGCTAAATTCAACTTGGAATTAAAACAATACGACGTAGTCAACGCGTTTATTAATACCTAGTTAAAAGATATAATCTATATGCGGATGCCCTCGGGCTATAAGAACCCCGGAAAGATTCTATAGTTATAAAAAGCCTTATATGGCTTACGGCAATCACTACTACTATAGTAAAAAGAACTTACCTTTACCCTACTAGTTTTAGGATTTTAAATTATTTCATACGAACTCTGTATTTTAATTAAGGGTAAAATCCTTATATTCTTCTACGTTAATAATATAATCCTAGCTTATAAAAAAAAATATAGTTATAGCTTAATTACTAATTACCCAGCTATAACAAAAATACTAACTTACAAGTAGCAACGATCTATAGTAGTTTCTGGGTATTAAGGTTATAAGAAATCAATCCCAAGGTCTAATTTAGCTATCTCAAATAACTTACCTTAATAAAATTATCATCCTAGCTACTACCAACCTACCTACTAAGGTCCCAATAGGTACAGTTAAATTACTACTATATAATAGCAAAGCCGAATTATAATTAATTATAGCATACTAGTAAAAAACTGGATCTATTTTATACGCTACTATAATTATAAGGCTAGATATAGTATTTACAGTATTATAATTAGTTAAATTTAACAACAATTCTAACCTATAATACTATAAGGCTGCAAATTAAGTCCTTTATTACCTATACAATATACGTATACTTACCTTACAATTAGGGGGTATTAATAATTACGTTATTACTAGCAATACCTCCTTTGCTAATAATAACCTTAATTGAAAAAACTCCCAGGCTTACGCTATAAAGCTATTTAGTAGGCTTATAGGCTAAAAAGTTAATAAGTAAGATACAGTTACCACCTTAATTATAAAGGTTGAACTATTAACCCTGGTATAGGCTGTAAAAGAATCTCTTTTTATAAATTAACTACTAGCCGAACTTATAATACGACTAAACAACCATTACATTAAAATCCAGTATAATAATAAGCAAATTATACGGCTCGTTACAGCTAAGGTAGCTACCCTACAGACCTGGTTACGATACGTAAATATACACAACTATTGGTTACGTTAAGAAGTAGCAAACAAGAAGATTATAGTTAAATATACGCCCTTTGCTAATATAATAGTAGATAATGTTGATGAAGCTATGGTCACAATGGTGATGGAGGCAAGCCATGGAGAAGAAGATGGATCAGTGCTTATTACTTCTATCTAAGAGAGGGCGAGCCGTGGTTATTATAGTTGTGACCATCAGCCCATCGGCCTCTGGCAGAGGCCGAAGGCCGAGGTGCCGAGGCGCTAGTGCGCTGTGGCGTTCTTAGCGTGGTAGAATACGAGGTTTTATTGCAGGGCCTTGTTGTGCTGTGCAGCGGGCTGCACAGCATTATTATGCTCCTGCACAACATTGTTATGCTGCTGTACAGCACAAGTGCTGTACAGTGTATTTATTCCCAATAATTTGCCGCTTTGCCTTGGATACTCCACACGCCTCACATTTAACTGTAATAGGCCCTTTAATTCGTATACCTTATGTGTGGTGAACAAGTTGCTCCAGTGCTTGTGGGCTAGGGTAACCGAGTCGTAGGTACCATAGGCCGGTAAGGGCTTTGCTAGGCCGTCTTTTAGTGTGGCTGTTGAATTTGTTCCGCCGTGTGATAAACGTAGCGTTAGTGTAAGTGCCAGGTAGGTCTTTTAGCATAAACTGGTCGTATTGATCCAAAAGGTAGGTTAAGATTAACCTATCTGCCCTGCGTAAGTAGTTATTTCCAGGGTTGGTATCCTACTAAAGGCTGAGTTTTCGTAGTTGCTATAATGAGATTAGGTTATAAGTAAAGTTAGGGCAGTAGGCTATATCTTTAAGTTATAAGATATATTAATATGGCCCGGGCCCCTGGATCTTAATATCTACATCCCTATAGCCCAAAATTAATACGGGGGAGTTGCTGGTTTAAATGTAGTCGCTGGGGTTTACCTTTTTATATTTATTAAATTTGGATTTTTTATTAAAAATGTGGATAGTAGTTCTTGAGTTTAAAATAAAAGAATTTTTTAGGGGATACTTAATTATAGAGAAAACTGCCTTTGTAATTAGGAAGTATTTAGGGTATTAGCTAATTTTTTAGCCTAATTGAGTTAATTAATTTTAACCTTGTTATTATGCTTGTTTTTGGTATTGTAGTTTTTTTACTTCTTTTTAAATATTTGGATCTTATAAGGCTTCTTTAACCTTAATCTGAAGATGATCTTTTTCCTTAAAGTTATTAAGGGCTAGTTTTGGAAAAATATAAAAGTATTTTATTAGATGGTGGAATTGGCTGTAATAGGGGTATGTGGAAGTGGCGGTATTTAGGTTTAAATTCGGCCTTTGGTCCAAATTTAGATTTTGGTTCGAATTCGGCCCTTTTTTAAATCTTTTACCCTTTGGTTTAACTATGCTTAAGGCTTTATTTGGTTTCCTTTTAGGCCTTTTACTTTTACTAAAGCCACCTTGTTTTTTTATATTCTTATTTTATTCCCCCTTATCCTTATTAAGTACGATTTTGCTATTAAAGGTGTTTTTATAATAGGCTTTTTTACTATTAGTTGTAGTAGTAAAGGAGGGATTAAATAAGCTTTTAGCTACTTAGTTGCTAATTGGTATCCGGGTTTTAGTTTATTATTTAACCTCCTTCCGAAAATCGTGGGTAGCCTTTCGATAGGTAAGAGTTAATTGCTTGATATTAGGCCTTTGAATTATTTCGTACGTAATAATTTAATTATTTATTATAAGCTATATTGCGTTAAGGAAGTTATTAAGTTAGGATTTGATTCTTTTTATCTCGGGGACCCCTTTTTTTTTAATAGTAAAAAAGGCTTGTTTCTAATTTTTTGATTATCTGATTAGGTTTTTAGGTAGTTATATGAGTGGTTTGATTGCTAGTTGGTACGTTTTTCGAGCCTTGTCGATAATATTATTAATACTAACGTTAACCTGCGTTTTTAGGGCTTTATATTACGTAGAAATAGATTTAGCTGGTTTATAGGATGTTTGTTAATAGTGTGGGTTAATTGTTTTTAAAGCCTATTGTTTAAGTTGCTGGACCTTATCGGCCTATTGATTGTACTTTTTAAGATAGGATTGGTAAATAGTCCAGGTTAGTTGGAAGGTCCGGAATTTATTAGCTGTAAGGTTGATAATTTGAATTAGTATAAAGGAAGAGGATTTAGTAGCTGGCGTAGCCCTTGGGTCTTCCTTAGTACCTGGGTTGAGGCTTTTTTGAGCCGTAATAGTTGATTGGGCTGTTAATTGGTTTGATGGGCTTTTGTGCTTATGTTTCGTTAAATCCGGGGTAATAGGTTTGCTTAGAAAAGGGGCAAGGCTTTGGATTTAATTTTATAGATTGCTAGTAATGGCTTGTGCCTGGAATTGCAGGTTCCAGAGTTTTTAGTTATTGGAGTTTGTTAGAAAGATGGTTTTTTCGTTATTGTTAGTAGTTATTTTGATTAAATTTCTTCGAGTTAGATTAAACTAATTGGTATAAGGTAGATAGATTTTCTTTGAAAAGGTAGGTAGGTAGATAGATAAAAGGTATTGATGACTATGTTTTCCTTTTTGGGTAGTTGGATTGTAATTGGTGGTGTTGAGGTATTGAGACTCTTAATTATTAAAAGCATAATACCTTTTATCTATGTGGTTTTAAATAGGTTGTATTGTGGTTGTGATGAGTGAGCTTGATTGTTGTGATTCTTGTTCTTCTCTGGCTTTTTGGTAGAGTTAGAAAGCCTTCCTTTATAGATCTATTGCATGAACCAGCTTACGATTTGTACGGTGGCTCAGCGGTTGGATTCCTGGCTGTGCCTGGCATCCTCACACAAGCTGACTAGATCCCATGGGTTCAACCCCAAGGAAGACCCCTTCCTTTTGACAGGTCGTAAGGGGTACCTTTAGGGCGGGGAGGGCTCTTATTATCTCCAGGTCTAAGTAATTTATTATTTATACTAGGATCCTTCCGCGAATCGCGCTTATTGTAGGGGAGGGGGGGGGGGCTGTTTTCCAAATTAGGGGTCGGTTTAATCGCTACTTTAGCCGCTACTGACGCTTGGGTATTAAGGATACGGACCGCTTTTAGTTATTCCCTATTAGGTTTAATGATTTTGCCGTTTATGGCTAATAGATGTATTATGTGCGTTACGTAATCAGCTTAATATAGGCCTTAGTAGTTAATGTAGGTAGGGAAGGGGTTTTTAACGTACCTGTAGTTTATTATTAATAAAGCGTAATTTTTATATTTAACCAATTTCTCGTAAGGCTTCGGGCCGTGGAATTCCTAGTAGTTAGTATACTACTGTACCGCGGTCTTCTATTTTATAAGTTTCGCCGATTTAAAGTTAAATAACTTAAACCTTGGTTGGGCTTTTTTGTTTAGGAAAATTAGTTACGTTAAATAGAACGGATTGGCTCCTTTATATTTAAAAAGGGTTAGTTAAAGTACTTTTTATTTTGTTATTACTAATATTTCGTTTGCTAGGAAATTTTTTATCGGGTAAATACCGTTAATAATACACAGCTTGTTAGGGATTGCTGGTACTATATATGTATATTATTGTCACGGCACCAAAGGACGCAATGCGTAAACACCACAAAAAGTGGAACGTTGTACAGTCAGGGCACTGCACCGTAGTCCTTCTACATCTAGCTGCGTAGCCACAGGCAGGCAGCATCACGGTACCGTGAAATTATACCGTATTTAATATAATAGTAAGTTCTGTAACGTTTAGGAGGGCGGGTTTTACCTTATTCGATATAATTATACCTTTGCCGCTTATTACTTTAAAAATAAAGGTAAAATTAGTATTGTTGACCTTAGCCTTATTGTAAAGGAGCAGTTTGATTTCGGAAGCTTTGAGGTCCCGGAATTAGTTGTGTTAATTTAGCTTTAGGAAAAATTAGCGATCAAGTAAAGGGGCAGCAGCTTTAATTAATCCGCTGGCGGTTTTAATAGGTAGGGGGTTTGATAATTTAGCGTTTGCGGGTTGGTTTTATTAGTACGGTAGGTTACGTTGAAATTACCTGTTTGACGGGGTTGGGTTTAACTTAAAGAGGTAGCTTTTGCTGGACCTGGTTACGTTAGTATAAATAGGGGGTAGTAAGGAGGGTGTTAGTAATAGCGTAGGATTTAAGGACGTAGCTGTAATAGCGGCTTGGGTTAGTTTCCGGGTGCTTAATTTATTTAGGGTTTAATTTATTTCCTTTAATAAGGGAAGGGTTTAGCGTTATTTCCGGGGGTTAATTACTTTTTTTATATTAGTAAGAATTTCTTAGTTAAACTAAAGGGCTTAGTACTTTTTCCAGCCTCGTTTAAATTACGAAAAGTCCAAATTAAGGTGAAGGGAGAGGGTAAAAATAACTTCCCCTATTATTTATTTATTTTCTTTTATTTTAGCTAAGAGGGCGTTGGTAAAGGCGTAAATCGGGCCGGGTTCCGGTTATTATTAAGCGGAGGGGGGGGTTCCTTATAGTATTTATTACGTAGCAGGTGTTATGGTGGGTGTAGAGGTAGTTGGTGAAGACCGTATTTCAGCGGGAAGGGAGGGGAGTAAGTGAGGCAGGTTGCCGAAACCACCAGGTCGGCGCGCGATGGAGAAGAGGGGGGTTAAGGTTTTTCGTTGTGTAGAGAGGTGTTGAGAGCCTACTACCAACGGCTTCTGATTGGTCAGAATAAGAAGTCGTGAGTTGTAGGAGGAGAAGGTGGTCCTCATGCGGGGTCAATTCAATTCAATTCAATTCAATTCATTTTAAGGTGGCCCGCCCTGGCCGTAGGCCAGGGTTGGCAGCGCTACCACCTGAGTGATTACATAACACCCCCCCGCTAGTTCGGGTCTCGCTTCCTCCGTTGCCTACCTACCGCCCCCGGCGGTATAACGCACTAAGCCAACCTTTCTCGCGCCAGTAGGGCTCGTAGACCAACCTTGGCCTCTACTTGGGGAAGAACCTTAACGCCTGCCTTCCAACCATTGCCTCGTACAGTTCCTTGGTGCTCAGAACCGTTTCTTTCCTTCGTTTCCCCGCCCGGCACGCCTCCCGCACCGCCGTTCGGTGTGCTGCCAGCTCTCGGCAATACGACAGGTGTTGTGGTTCCTGTGGTACGCCGCAGCTGTGTACCGGAGTTCCTTCCTTGCCGAACCTCCTTAGGTAGCTTACGTACGGGCCATGCCCCGTACGGTGTTGAACAATCTTGCCCATCCTGGGTCTTGTGGTGTTGAGGGCATCTGGGTGCGGCCCTAGCCCTAGCGCTCCGTACCTGGCGGGCTTGGCTTCGTCCCACCACTCATGCGGGGTCAAATCGCAGTGCAGTTCTGAATTCGGCATGGGACCCTAACCCTGACGACTTATGTCAAGCTCGACAACTACCAATCGTCAAGAATGCAATTCCTAAGCTAGATAGATAGACGCTGTTGTATTTGTTTTAATAAGTAACTCCCTTGGCGTGTTCCATATCCTGCTATCCTCGTATTCCCCCGAATCATTGAACCCTCCTGTTCCGGTTAGTTGACAACCATGTTGCATTCATCTTGTGATCTCGTCATTTTCAACATAAACAGGCGCGGCCTCATGTCGGGATGCTAGGTCAAGGCAGATAATTAGACACAGAGGCAGGGTACTGATTACAGAGCTCTAGTTGGAGGTTACCGGGTCTGCGGTACTGTGCCATACCACGCCGTCCGTTTTCTCGATATTTGCGTTTTTACCGCGGCAGCATCACGGCACAGGGCTACGCCCGCCTACGGCCAGCACCTATCTGCAGATGATTAATTTTACCGATGGCAAAATCATCATGAATTAGAATAAAAACAAATGGGCTTTCTCCCTAGACTATTCGTCCCGTCTTGTTAGGGGAGGGAGGGATCTCTATCGAACACAAGCGGTTGGGCAGGCAGACTGGGGATATCCCTCGAATACTTACATATAACCAGGTAGCAACATTGTTTAAGGCAAGTGGATCGCTTTTCCGAGTTACTAGCCATCGCAACTCTATATATCCCATCTCTCCAAGATCCACGTCTAGGTATTGCCGTACGTACATACTTGACTTAGGTAGGCAGAACCGGGTTCTTCATCCACCCCGCCGCGGAGAAGATTAAGGCTTTATTGGGTCACTAGTTTTATCAGAGTCTTATCTACGGACCTAGTTGGCTCGACTCAGCATTTTACAAGAGAGACATTCCTTTTTACCGGGTTCTATCAGCCTCGCAAAACGAATCTCCCTGCGCTTGGCTTTACTATAACCCCGCTCGCTCGGGTAACACAGCCCTCCTGTTATACAGGATAAATCCTTCACGCTGGCCCATTCGCTAGGGCATATAGGGTCGGAGTTAAGGTGACAGGAAAACTCCCTAGACGTACTGTAATTACATATTTCGTCGTAAACCCGCAGAAGCAATCTCGGGAGGGAGCCAACAGCATGATACACCCTTTTGTATAGATTGTAGCGCGATACACTCTTAAGCGAAGAGAACCAAAATAGCATTTGGCAAGGCTTTTTAAACCGACCCTGTACATGTATATAAGGGGCATCGGACGACACGGAAAACAATCCCATCCACCCAGGTTCTTTCCAGTAATTACAACGCCACATGCAACGGTCGAACAAGATGATTTCCAACACCAAACTATTTACTACCTTGGCATTCGTCCTCGGCGTGGCTGCTGTAAGTCTTGGATTGGTTTATGTTTGGGACGTATCCATGAAAATGATGCTGACACCCTAGGAAAACAGATACCCGCCCCCGCCGAGGTGGTCACGACGCCGGGTATCATCCCCGGCTACAAGATAGTCGACCAGCAGTGGGAGTTTAACCTAGAAAACGGGGAGACGGTAGTCCTCACCGGTACGGTCCAGGAGGTGGTGGCCAAGCTCAAGGTACTCCAGCCGGGCTACGAGCTAGAGGTATCCTCCTCTCCGGCCCCCACGTCGGAGAACCCCTCGGCTCTCCTCAAGCGGCAAAGCTGGAAGATCGCCAGCACCAACTATCGGGGCAGGTAGGAGGAAGCCAGGGGCAATCGTATCTAGGAGGGTATCGAATACCTGGAGCGTGTCAGCGGAAGGCCATATCTCGACCAAGGCCCCGGCCTCTACTCACGCGTAAGCTACTCGTGGGATTCCGCCATCTACTGGTGCAACGATATATGTTTTTTTTTTTTTTTTTTTTTTTTTTGTCCT
>Ga0247760_1000799_pt1 | contig 32307 bp, 19 predicted proteins | sample UWRJL171409R4_FD_179936 | JGI IMG/M metagenome (GOLD analysis project Ga0247760, IMG submission 179936) | Plant litter microbial communities from Arlington Agricultural Research Station in Wisconsin, United States - UWRJ-L171-409R-4 | ecosystem: Environmental > Terrestrial > Plant litter >... | reverse complement strand
GTTCTTGGGTCTCGGGACCGGGATGACGTCGTCGGCAGCGGCGCAGGACGCGACTCTCGACGTAGAAGTGGTCGAGCTGTTGCCGGAGGTGATCGCCGCGTCGAGTCGCTTCGCTGAAGCCACGGATGGTGCCGCGGGGCCGCGGCCTCGCGTCATTGCTGCAGATGCGCGCCGCTACGTGCGGGCCAGTGACCGCCGCTACGACGTGATCGTTTCAGACAACTTCCATCCGGCGCGCAGCGGTTCAGGCGCGCTGTACACGGTCGAGCACTTCCAGGCCGTGCGCCCGCGGCTGGCCCTGGGCGGACTGTTCTGCCAGTGGCTGCCGCTGCATCAGCTCGATGTGGAGACGCTGCGCAGTATCGTGCGCTCGTTCGTGAGCGTGTACCCCGAAGCTTGGGCCATGCTCGCCAGCAATAGCCTCGAGACTCCCGTGCTCGGCCTCGTCGCGCGCGGCGATGGCAAGCGCTTCGATGTGGCCGCGCTGCGCGAACGTCTGGCGCATCTACCGCTCTCGGGCAAGCTGCTCGAGCTCGGGTTCGATGACGAATTCAGTGTGCTCGGCGGGGTCGTCGCGGGACCGGCTGCGCTGGCGCGGTTCGGCAGCAACGCTCCCGCGAACACCGATGATCACCCGGTCGTGATGTATCGCGCGCCGCGCATTACTTATGCGCCCGATTCGCTGCCGCGAGATCGGCTGATCGCGCTGCTCCATGAGCTCTCCGTCGCCCCCGCCGAGTTGCTCGTTCCGCCGCCAGACTTGGCCTTCTCACCTCGCCTAGCGGCGTACTGGGCAGCGCGCGGCCGCTTCATCGAGTCGGGCCGAGACGTTCGTCCTTCGTCCAACGTCGAGGAGATGTTGGCGCAAGTCCGCGAACCACTGCTCTCGGTGCTGCGCATCAGTCCGGAATTTCGCCCCGCCTACGACCCGTTGCTGGCGATGGCGCAGGCGCTCGCTCGCACCGACGCTTCGGCTGCCCGCGCGTTGCTCGGCGAGTTGACCCAGCTGCAGCCAGCACGCGGCGAGGCGAAGCGTCTACTGGCGCGGATCGACTCTGCCACGTCGAGCGCTGAGCCCGTTCGACACTGAACCGTCACGCGGAGTTCGCGTCCGCGTTGCGCAGCCAACTCGAGCAATTTCCGAAGTTCGGAGGGCATTTCCGAAATCCGGAAATGTGTCCGGAATGTGATCCTGAGAATCTACAAAAACCTCGCAATTATCCGGGATTTAGCCCGACACGGAGCTGGTCTGCATCTTGCTAACCCCTGGGTATTACCGGCGCACCTGTCTTTTACGGCACCGTTCGGAGAAAAGCGAAGATGAGAACCGAAAAGTTATCGATATTGGCCTTGGGTTTTTGCGGCATCACCGCGATCGTCGGCTGCGGCGACCAGAACAGCGGCACCAGCGCGCCGGCGAGCGCCAACGAAGAATCGAGCGGCGAGATCAACCTGGCCCTGCAGCTTGCCAACGGCAGCACGCTCAACAGCGCGACCTACACCATCGTCGGGCCGAACAACTTCACCAAGAGCGGCAGCATCGACCTGACCGCGGCAACGAAGTTGAGCGCGACCATCGGTGGCTTGCCCGCTGGCACGGGCTACACGATCACGATCAACGCCACCACCACCGACGCTTCCGCGACCTGTGGTGGCTCGGCCACCTTCAACGTGACCGCGCGCACCACCGTGTCGGTGACCGTCCCGGTCACCTGTAAAGAGGCACCGCGCACGGGTAGCGTGATGGTGTCTGGCGCTCTAAACATCTGCCCGACGATCGACTCGCTGTCCGCGAACCCGAGCGAGGTTCAAGTGGGCGGTACCGTCGCGCTGTCGGCGTTGGCGCACGACAGCGATGCCGGCCCGAGCGCTCTGTCGTTCGCTTGGACGACCACCGCTGGCACCTTCAGTGATGCGTCCGCCCAGAACCCCACCTTCACCTGCACGACCCCGGGCACGGCCACCGTCACCCTCAACGTCGGCGACGGCGACCCCGCGGCGACGTGTGCCGACAAGCTCACCGCGCAGATCACCTGCTCCGTGGCACCCAAAGGTCCAGGGACGTACGTCGCGGGCGACTTCCACAACCACACGACCTGCTCCGACGGCGCGCTGTCGATGCAGAAGCTGATCAAGAAATCGACCGACAAGGTCGAAACCCCCTGGGGTCTCGATTGGTTCGTGCAAGCCGGCCACGGCGGCAACGGCAACCGCAATTGCACCTTGATCGAAGATGCTTCTCTGGCCACGCCTGCCTACCCCTTCATCCAGGGCAAGGGCCCGACCACGACTTGGGAGAACTCCGGCGCGACGCCGAAGGGCACTGCTTCTGGCAGCAGCCCGAACAAGAACATGTGGCGCTGGCAGTCGGTGACTGAGTTCCAGTACCCGCTCATCGAGTACCTGAACGCACTCAAGAACTTGCCACTGTTTTTGGGCGTCGAGTCGAACGGTCCCGGCCACGAGCACATCTCGATGTCGGTCGTCACCGGACAAGTGCCGGCCTCGATTGATACCGCCACGCTGCCCACTGGCCCGGGTTACACCGCGGTGGGCAACGCCGACGCGCTCGCGAAATGGGAGTATTGCTTCGACCGCTCGGATTCGGATACCAGCCGCGGCGCGAGCAACAACTACGATTGCTCCGTGCCGGGTAGCGCGAACGCGACCGATCCGAGCTGGAATGCCACGGCGCAGAAGCTGATCCCTGCAGGCGGGACCGGCACGGGCGTCAAGGGTCACAACAAGACCCTCGAATCGCTGAAGTGGATGAGCGCCTATCATCCGGACGCCAGCTACTACGTTCCCGCGCACCTCGAGCGCGCCGGGCAGTTCAACCCGGACGGCAACAACGGCTTCAACGTCGAGCATCTGCGCGATTTCAACAACGTCGCACCGAAGATTGCCTTCGGCATGGAGACCCAACCGGGTCACGGCGCCTCGAGCAACCGCGGTGAATACCAGCCCTTGCGCAACAACTTCGGTGGCACCGCGGGCCAGGTCGACAGCGTCGGCGGCACGACCTACGGCGGCACTGGCGTGTACGGCGGATACGTGGGTGGCGTGTGGGATGCGCTGCTCGGTGAAGGCCGCAACTTCTGGTTCTTCGCCAGCTCCGATTGGCACAACCGCGGCAGCTTCGGTCCCGACGACCGCCGCACCACGCAGGATTTCTACCCCGGTGAGTACCAGCGCAACTACACGATGGTGCGTAACGGGGCGGACAAACTGCGCCCGCAAGCGATTGTCGATGGCCTCCGCACCGGCAACAACTTCGCGAGCAGCGGCCAGATCATCGATCGCTTGGCGTTCGTGGCTTGCGTGGGCAAGTCGGATGCGCTCGTCGAACAGATCGGAATCAACGCCGCCGTCGCGAACAACTCGATCAGCGCTGCCGGTTGCGCCACGATGGGCGAGAAGTTGGTCGTACCCTCTGGCTCCGACATCGTAGTCGGCGTCACGGTGCGCGATCCGGCGGGAGCGAACTACTCGCCGTACAGCTTCCCGAACCCGTCGCTCAAGCAGGTGGGCATCACCCAGCCGCTCAACGCGCCGGTGCTCGATCACATCGACGTGATCGGTGGCTTGGTGACCGGCTTCAAGACGCCGGGCACGCCGGGATACTCCGGAGAGTGGCCGCGCAACACCAATTGGCTGAAGGCGGATGGCACGACAGCGGATCTGTCCGTGGTGCCCGACGCGGCCAAGAACGTCTCGGCAGCCATTCTCAAGGCGTTCAGCGGTAGCGGCGCAACGGCTTGGAAGAGCGTCACGTCGCCGGTCGACGGCTCCACGTTCTTGACGGTGACGTTCCGCATCTCCGCGGTCACGGCTTCGCAATACGTCCGTCTGCGCGGCACCAACTTGCCGGCCGCCGTGCCGTTCGAGACCGACGCGAGCGGCAACCCGCTGGCGGACGTCGTGACCAACGCGGGCGACACCTCGCGCTTGCGTATCCCGTGCACCACGCCACACAGCTCGGGCAACCAATTCGACGGCTGCCCGGACCACATGGCGACCGCAACCGGCGCGACGAACCCGATCGTCGGTCAAAAGGCGGTTTCGTACGACGTCGCTGCTTGGGCGGATCTCTGGTTCTACAGCAATCCGGTCTACATCGAGGTCACTGGCTCGACCCCGGTTGCCGGCGTGAACTGAGAAGAGACTGTCACCCACGAGTGACATGACTGTCACTCGTCGGTGACGCCACCGTCACCGACGGATGGCACGAACCGAAACGGCGCCGCGCGGATCACGCACGGCGCCGTTTCCTTTTTTTTGAGCTCGCGATCCACATGTCGACTCCGCTTTTGAATCTCCAGCTGCACGAATCTTTGCCCTCTCAATCGGTTGCCCCGTCGCGCCCGCCTTCGCCCTGGCGCGGCTGGCTGCGTGAGCCGCTGCTCCATTTCATCATGCTGGGCGGGTTGTTGTTCGCGCTCGACCACGCCCTCGCCGGCAAGACCGACGACTCGCACACGATCGTCGTGGGCGCCGAGGTTGACAGCGAAGCCGTCGAGACCTTCGAGGCCGCACGCGGCCGAGAGCCGAACGCGCAAGAATTGGAGGCGCTTCACCGAATTTGGCTCGACAATGAAGTACTCTATCGCGAAGGCCTCGCGCTGCAGGTCGACAAGGGCGATCCCGCGATTCGCGAACGCGTGATCTTCAAAGCGTTGAGCGTCGTCGACAGCAACGTGAAGTTGCCGCCGGTCGACGACAAAGTACTGCGTACCTGGTTCGAAGCTCATCGCGAGAAGTACGACGAGCCCGCCCGCTACGATTTCGAAGAAGCGGCCCTATCTGGCAGCAATACGGAGACGACCGTGCGAGAGTTCGTGACCGCCCTGAACAACGGCACGCCAGGCGACGCGAAGGCGGGGCTGCGAGTGTTCAAAGCGCGGCCGCACTCCAACTTGGTCGACAGCTACGGTGCCGAGTTCGCCAAGGCACTCGAAGCGACGACGCTCGGCACTTGGCAAGCGCTACAGACGCGCGAAGGCTGGCGCGCCATGCGGCTGAACGCGGTCGCGCCGCCCAAACCGGCGGTGTTCGAGCTCGTGCGTGGGCCAGTGCTGCAGGATTGGACCGACGCGACCGCCTCGGAGCAACGCACCGCCGCCGTGCGCGCCTTGGCCAAGAAATACACGGTCACCTACGAGGCACGGACCGAGGGCTCCCACGAATGAGCGCGGTATCGTTGCGCGTTGCCTGCGTGCTTCTGCTCGCGCTCGTGGTTTCGCTGCTGGCCAGACCAGCGCGCGCTCACGAGATGAGCATGGCAGAGATGGAGGTGCGCGAGACCGCGCCGGGCGAGTTCTTATGGATGTGGTCGGCCTCGAGCGACAAGCGGCCCATGGCTGATGACTTGACGCCACGCTGGCCCGATAGCTGCCAAGCGGGGGCGAACGTCGTGCATTGCGGCGCGGCCGGCCTCAAGGGCACCTTCGCCATGGACGGAGTCGGCAAGCGTTACTCGGCCGCTCTGGTCAAGATCATCTGGCTCGATGGGCAAAGTCACGTCTACACGCTCACCGGCGCGCAGAAGTCCGTCGAACTCTTTGGCTCCGCCGACGATCACCGCGGGTTGGCCGAAATTTTTCGCGCGTACGTGGTGCTCGGGGTGCAGCACATCCTGAGCGGCATCGATCACTTGCTGTTCGTGGTCAGTTTGTTGTTTCTGGTCGGGTTCAAGCGCCGACTGATTGGCACGATCACCGCGTTCACGCTGGCGCATAGCCTGACGCTGGCCTGCAGCGTGTTCGGCTGGCTCAGCCTGCGCTCCGCGCCCGTCGAGGCCTGCATCGCGCTGTCGATCGTGCTGGTTGCCAGTGAAGCGTTGAGCGATCGAGATACGCTCGCTCGGCGCCTGCCGGCGCTGGTCTCGTTCCTGTTCGGCCTGGTTCACGGGCTCGGCTTCGCTGGCGCCCTGCGGGACATCGGTTTGCCGCAAAGCCACGTGCCGATGGCGCTGCTCAGCTTCAACGTCGGAGTGGAGATCGGTCAGCTCTTGATGGTGCTGGTCGCCTTCCTCGTAGTCAGCGTGCCCGTGCCGAAGATTTGGCTCACGCGTGCCCGCCGCCCGGCATTGTACGCGGTCGGCGCAGTTGCAGCGTTTTGGTGTTGGCAGCGGATCGCGGCGATCGTCGCCTAGTCCTCCTTGATCGCACTAGGGAGGGCTAAACGCCGGTCGGCGCGCGATAGTCGCATTCCGCATCGGCATGCTCGAACGTTATCTAAAAGCGTTCAGAGTCTCAGTCACGTGTGCGTGACGAACGCGAGCTGGCGGAACGACACCGCAAAGAGAATTCCCAATTTCGAACGCTCACTTCCGATAACTGGAAAGTCGTCGCGTCCCGAGCGCGCGAACTAGCGGACTTTGTGCTGTCCTGCGCCGGCATGCTGCTTGCTGTACGCGGCGAAGATGAAGCGATTGAAAGCTGCGTTGGCCGGTGCGCCTGTGCGTTGGGGAGGTTGGGGAGCCTTGCTGGCTTGCGTGCTCGCGTGCGGGCAGTCACCGAGCGTTGCCAGTCGCGAGGTTGGCTTTGGCTTGCAGCTTTCCCCCGGCACCACAGTCTCCGAGGCCGTCTACACCATCAGTGGTCCGAACGGATTTTTCAGCGCAGGCAGCGTCGCCGTTGGTGACAGCGCCGATCTGGCCGTGGTGGTTGGCTATCTGCCGATCGGGACGGGGTACGAGCTCGACCTGACCGCGGCGGCGTCCGACGAGCAGACGATCTGCGAGGGCAAGTCCGTCTTCGACGTCACGGATGGCAATCCAGTGACGGTGCTGGTTCATCTCGTGTGCGCCGTGCCGAGCGGCGACGCCATCGTGACTGCCACGTTCAATATTTGCCCGATGATCGATAGCCTGAGCGCAAGCCCGACGGACGTCCGGCTTGGTGGAACCGTCGCCCTGACCAGCTCTGCGCACGATTCTGACCTCGGACCGTCGCCGCTTAGTTACAAATGGACCATCAACGGTGCGCCATTGAGGCCGCAATCGACGCCCAACCTGAATTTTGCCTGTAGCTCGGCAGGCACCTTCAACTTCACGCTATCCGTTTCTGACGGTGATATAACGCCAGGCTGCGCCGACAATCTTTCGGTTACGGCCCGTTGCTCGGCTCCCTGAAAGCAGCGCGGGATGATCATGACTCAAAAATTCATTCATGGCCTCGCGCGGCTCGGTATCGTTGCTCTGCTGGGCCTGTCTGCTTGCGGCAGTGAGCCGCAGGCAACGGCCGGCAGAGAGCCCGCTGGGCAAGCCCCTCCGGGCGGTGATGCACCGGTTGAAGACGGCGCCGGCTCGATCGAACTTTCACTCAAGATCGGAGACAAGCAGCTCGACTCGATGAACTACGCGATCGTCGGCTCGGGTTTTGTGACCAGCGGCAGCTTCGACGTCACGCACAGCACGAAAGTGTCCGGGATTATCGCAGGCATTCCGTTCGGCAGCGACTACGCGCTGACGATGACCGGCAAGGCCCTGGGCGCGACTCCGCTCGACTGCTCGGGGTCCGCTTCATTCGACCTGAACGACGTCGGACCGTTGCCAGTCACGCTCCCAATCACTTGCCGGGAAACGTCGGTGGTTGAACCCACGCCAGCTCCAGTACCGCCCTTCGCCGTCGTCGCGTTGGGCTGCATGCTCGCGGCGCTGGGTGTCGCCGCACAGCGCCGCTCTGCCAGAGCCTGAAAACGGCAGAAGCTCTGCACTCCGTCCGCGGCCGGCGGACACGCTGCCGCGCTTGGCCACGGATCCAACCATACCCGGAACGGAACTCGGCGAGACGACTCCTCAGCGCAACACGGGAAACGCATCGCGCAAGCCGTGCACCAGCATCTCCGCGCCGACCACCGCCAAAATCAAGCCCATCAAGCGAGTGATCACGGTGAGAAACGAGCTACCAAGGTAGCGCACCAAGCGCTCCCCCGTCACGAAGCCGGACCAAGTGATCGCGCACAGCAGCGCGAACGCCACCAGGCTTATCACCGCATGACGCCAGTGCCCCGCGGAAAAGCCGATCGCGGTCACGATCGTGCCGGGACCGGCCAAGAGCGGTACGCCGAGCGGCGAGATCGCCACGGACAACATGCCTTCTTCGTCAATCCCCGAAGAGCGCGAAGGATGGACATTGGTCTCACCGCCAGCATCGCGAATGCGTGACGTCCGGTGCGCGGATGACACCTCGCCCTGTAGCATCTGATAGCCGATCAGAAAAATGATCACACCGCCGGCAATGCGGAACGCGGCGATGGTGATGCCGAACATGGAGAAGATCAGCTGCCCGAGCACCGTAAACACGGCCACGGTGACGAACGCGATCAAGATCGAACGCAGCGCCACGCGCCGCCGGGCCTCGACACCATACCCGTCCGTCAGCCCCAAGAAGATGGGAATGTTCGCGATTGGATTCATGATCGCGAAGAAGCCCGCCAGCATCGTGCCCAGCAAGGACCAATCGGCGCTGTTCATCGGATCTCACTTTCGCGCGCGGGTGACACGCTCAGGCGTATACCGCACCCGGGCACGCTTCGTGTCAGGACTTCGACACCGGGCGTCCCACGATCGCTCCTTCTGCTCAATTCGCCGTTCGCTGCGTGGCATCGAGCGCTTCCCGAACCTTGCGCACGAGCGGCTCGGGCGTGATCGGCTTCTGAATGAACGCGACCTTGGAGTAGAAGATGCCGTGTCGCACCACCGCGTCGTCGGTATAGCCAGACATGTAGAGCACCCTCATTTCCGGGCGTACCTTGAGCAGGCGTTCGGCCAACTCACGCCCGCTCATCCGCCGCATCACGACGTCGGTCACGAGCAGGTGGATGGGCGAAGAGTATTGTTCGCACAACAAGAGCGCATCACCGCCACTCTGCGCGTCCAGAACATCGTAGCCGTATCGGCGAAGAATGGTACGCGCCAAGACACGCACTTGCTCGTCGTCCTCGACTAGGAGGATCGTCTCTGAGCCGTGCAGAAACACACTGTTGGGAGGTGGAACAGATGACCGGACCAGCGCTGCTCGATCGACCATTGGCAGATACACGTTGAATTTCGTGCCACGTTCGGGTTCGCTGAACACCTCGATGATGCCGCCACTCTGTTTGACGATGCCGAACACCGTGGCAAGTCCCAGGCCCGTACCTTTGCCAGGCTCCTTGGTCGTGAAGAATGGCTCGAATATGCGGGCGCGCGTGGCCTCGTCCATCCCGATCCCAGTATCGCTCACCGAGAGCAGAACATGGGGACCCGCCGCCGCCCCGAGGTGCTCGGCAGAAAATTCGTCATCGAGCAGCACCTCACCCACGTCGATGGTCAACTTGCCCCCCTCGGGCATGGCGTCCCTGGCGTTCATGACCAGATTCATGACGACCTGCTCGATTTGCCCGGGATCGACCAAGACTTTCCCGCACTCGGGCGAAAAATCCGAGACCAGCTCCACATCCTCGCCGATCAGGCGACGCAACATGGTTTCGAGCGCAACGATGATCCGGCACACATCCACCACTTTCGGCTGCAGCACCTGCTGCCTACCGAAGGCGAGTAGTCGCCGTGTCAGGGTGACCGCCAGCAAACCTGCGGTTTGGATCTCTTGCAAGTCAGCGCGCATCGGATCGGCTTCTTTCAGGTCCACAGCAAGCAACTCGCTGTAGCTCAAGATCACCGACAAGAGGTTGTTGAAGTCGTGTGCGATGCCAGCCGCGAGGCTGCCGATGGCTTCCATCTTCTGCGCCTGGAGCAGCTGCATCTCCCAGCTTCTTCGCTCGGTCAAATCTCGAATGACCTTGGCAAAACCGAGCAGGGTGCCCGATGAGTCATGAATCGCCGAGAGCACGACGCTCGCCCAGAAGGTCGAGCCGTCCTTCCGGACACGCAGTCCTTCCTCCTCGGCCCTGCCAACGAGGGCGGCGACGTCCAGGTTCTTTTGTGCGCGCCCGCAATCCACGGCCTCGTACAGCGTAGACAAGTGCTTGCCCACGATCTCGTCCGCCTTGTAGCCTTCGATCAATTCTGCCCCAGCGTTCCAGCTAGCGACGTTTCCCGACGCGTCCAGCATGTACAACGCGTAGTCCTTCACGCCTCTCATCAGGCGCAGAAAACGGTCTTCGCTGTCTTTCAGCGCCAGGGTCACCTCGGCGAGAGCGTCGGATTGAGCCGGAGCGCCGCCGCTAGAGTCCTGATCATGCGCTACGGCTGGTGTGTGCTCGCAGCCATCAAGCGTCGATTCCACGTTCATGGTGATCCCCCGTGCGAGTGCTTCGGAAAAAGGCGGGCATTTCCCAGTGGCGCGCAGAACGCTCGAAGTCGTGGAGCACGGCCACGCCGGCTGGGGCAAGCAGTCTGACCACCCGATGAGAGTAGGACAAGGCCTACACGCGAACTATTGCCCCTCAAACTCCTTATTTAGAGAAAGGTCCGTATTTCAAAACCCAAACCCAATATCTAATTTGTCTCGCGTGACAAACTGCAACAGCCGAATCACGAGTTCGCGCACAGCTAAGCCTTTTGACTCCACTGGCCGTACAGCCCGCGTGGTACTCCGTACTCGACAAAGAACGCTAGCTCGGCAACTCAGCGGAGCTTTTATCGTGTTGGGCGCGCTCGTGGCTGGGGCATTCCTCTTGACCGCACTGGCATACGGAATTGGCTCGAAGTGGCTCACGCCCGAACTGGAACGGAGTCGACGGGCCGAGAAAGCCGAGGCCTCTTCCTACGCGGCCATGCTGGACGAAGAGCAAGCGCTTCGTGACTACCTCCTGACGCACGATCAGCCTTCGCTCCAGGCTTACCTCCGGGCCGAGATCAGGCTTCGGCGAGCAAACGACACGTTGAGCACGAATATCGCGGCCGTCCCCCGGCTGGCCCTAGCAATGGTCGAGACGCGACTGACCGAGGAGCGCTGGCGGGCGGAGTGGGCCAAAGCTGCCGCCGACGTCGACGCGATTGCCGACGAGCCATCGATCGCCGAGGGGAGGCGGTTGTTCGAAGCCTATCGCAGTGAACAGGCTGCATTCGCAAGCGCGCTGGAGTCGCAAACCGCAACGTTGGCCCTGCGCGAGCAACGATTGATCGCCGGCAGAGTTCTGCTCGAGCTGCTCGTATTCGTGGCGGTGCTATTGCTCGTGATCCGGCAACACCGCGCGCTGCGCGACGCCATCGTCACGCCGCTTGCCGCGCTTCTACGGCATATCCGACAAATTCGCGACGGCCAGCTGGAGGGCGCAGTCGATCACACCGCGCCACGCGAACTGGCCGAGCTCGCGGAGGGTCTGAATGAAGTCGTCCGCGCGCTCGTGAGCGCACGAGAATCTGCCGCGTGCCGCGACGAAGCACTCAGTGATCACTCGATTCGGCTGCACCAAATTTTCGATGCCAGTCGCGAATTTTCCGAGAGCCTGAACCTCGCCTACGTGGTGGGCTCGGTGCGGGCCAGCACTGCGGCCATCGGCGGCTACGAGCACGTGGTGGTCTGGTTGATGGACGACGAGCAGAAGCGGCTGGTCGATAGCCAGGAAAAGGCGACCGATACCGGCTCGAACGCCCTGGTGGAGGTCGGGCAGGGTCTCGCCGGCCGGGCCGCCAAGTCTGGTCGCACGACCTTCGAGAGCAGCGCCGGTCAAGTACGTTTCAGCAACGACGACAACGGGCACGTTCAGGCGATAGCGATACCCCTGATTGTCGGCGCGCGCGTCGTGGGTGTGCTGGAAGCACGCCATACTGAAGCGCGGGTAGCGACCAAGGAGGTCCTGGAGATCGTAGAAATGCTCGCGACCCACGCCGCAACCGCGATTGAATCGGCGCGCCTACACGAGGTGATCGAAGAACGAAGCCAGGTGGACGCGCTCACGCGGCTATTGAACCGCCGCCGCCTGGAGCAGGACCTGGAAGCAGAATGCAAGCGGTGTGCACGCTATGGCAGGCCCCTGGCCTTCGTCATGCTCGACGTGGATCACTTCAAAGCGTTCAACGACACGCACGGTCATCCGAAAGCGGATACCGCCCTGCAAGCGGTGGCCGAGGTGCTCGAGGGTTGTGCGCGCACTACCGATACCGCTTATCGTTACGGCGGCGAAGAGTTCTGCGTTTTACTGCGCGAGACGACAGCGGAAGACGCGATGCACTTCGCAGAGCGCGTCCGCCAGCGAATCGAGCAGCGCTTCGAGACCGGTGAGTTGAAGGGCATCACCGCGTCCTTCGGCGTCGCCGACTTCCGCCCCGAGACGCCGACGCCACGCGCGCTGATGGAGGCGGCCGACGCCGCGATGTACGAATCGAAGCACGCCGGGAGGAACCGCGTCGCGCTCAGCCTAAGACCGTTGTTTTCACCTCTAGCGTCGACCACGGCCGCTACTTCTTGAGCTAGCGACGCTGGCAAGACAGTGCGCGTCGTTTAGCTTTGGCGCAACCTCGATTTATAGTCTTCGCTCTATCCGCAACTGCTGACTCCCGAGGCACAAATGCGAATCGGGCGCCGCTCAGCATGGTCACGCCGTTCAGATATCGATTTTAGCCTAGCGAACGTCGCCTCAGAGGGCGGAAACACCGAATTATAACCTCGGCGAGTCGATGTCTCGACGTTCCGAGACAGGCATTGCGTCGAGATGTTACTGCGCGTAGCCTCAGCACTTGCATATTAGCGCTGCTGGGGAGGGAATGGTTGACAGCTCCAATTGTGATGTCGGCCCGGGGCTGGCCGCTGAAAACCCCGTCCCCACCGGAGGGGCCACGCTGAGCGCGACAGCTACAAATTTTGAGCTGCTCGTCAGTAGTGTCAGGGATTATGCGATCTTTCTGCTCGATCTCGACGGCAGAGTTGCAAGCTGGAACGCAGGCGCCGAGCGCAGTAAGGGTTATCGCGCACTCGAAATCATCGGGCAGCACTTCTCATGCTTCTATTCGAGTGGCGACGTCGAGGCTGGGCTTCCCGACCACGAGCTCCGGTTGGCCACACGGAACGGCTGCTACGAGGACGAAGGCTGGAGGTTCCGCAAGGATGGTTCGCGATTCTGGGCCAGAGTCTCGATCAGCGCCCTGCGGGACGTGACCGGCAAACTCGTCGGGTTTGGCAAGGTGACACGCGACCTGACCACGAGCGTGCTTCCAAACGAACAATTCCGGCTGGCCATCGAGGCGACGCCCACGGGGATGATGATGGTCAACCAAGCGGGCGCGATCGTCCTGGTCAACGCGCAGCTCGAAAGGTTGTTCGGCTACTCGCGACAAGAACTCATCGGTAAGCCAGCAGTGACGCTCGTGCCAGAGTTACCGCGAACGTACCTCGACGAGCCGCGCGCCATCATTTTGGGCGCGGGGCTCGATCTGCATGGTCTGCGTAAGGACGAGACCGAGGTACCGGTCGAGGTCGGCCTCAACCCGCTGCACACCTCCGAGGGCGATTTCTTGCTCAGCTCCGTCGTCGACATCACCGAACGCAAGCGCGCAGAGCGCGAACGAGAAGCACTTCTCGGCCAATTGAAGGGGCTGAACACCGAGCTCGAGCGACGCGTCCAGACGCGTACCGCGGATCTCTCGAGCGCGCTTCAAGAGCGGGAGGTTCTGCTTCAGGAAGTTCACCACCGCGTGAAGAACAATCTCCACGTGATCGCAAGTCTGATGGAGATGCAGGCTCGCCTTCTGCCACCAGGCGACGGCCACCATGCCTTGCGAGAGTGTCAGGGGCGAGTGCACGCGATCGCCTTGATCCATGAGAAGCTGTACCAGTCCAAGAACTACGCGGACGTCCCGTTCTCCGATTACATACGCGGCCTGGCCAGCGAGATCTTCCTGGCGGCCGGCGTCTCGCCCGATGCAGTATCGTTGATACTTGCGGTCGGCGATCTAACGATCGCGGTCGACAAGGCCATCCCTTGCGGTCTGATCTTGAACGAGCTCATCACCAACGCGCTCAAACACGCTTTTCCCGCCGGACGTCGCGGCACGATTCGAGTCCACCTGGAGAGGCTGGACAGCGGTCGACTGCGCCTGTCGGTTGCCGACGACGGCGTCGGTCTTCCCGAGGGATTCAACATGCTTGGACAAAAATCGCTTGGGCTACGGCTGATCGGCACGCTAGCGAAGCAGTTGGACGCAAAACTCACGTGTAGCGGCAGCGCCGGCGCATCCTTCGAGCTCACATTTCCGGTGGAAGCATGACCTCAGCATGCGCAAAAACCTCGGTACTCATCGTCGAAGACGAAGGGATCATTGCCGAGAATCTTCGCGAGCTGCTGATCAGCTTAGACTACGACGCCTTTTGCACCGCAGCGACCTCGGACGAAGCGGTGGCGTGCGCGCTTTGGAAGTGCCCGGACGTGGTGTTGATGGACATTCGAATCAAGGGCAAGCTCGACGGCATTGCGACGGCCAAGCTATTGAACGAGCGCTTCGATGTGCCCATCATTTACCTCACCGCGCACGCAGATACGGCGACGATTGAGCGAGCGAGGGTCACTGAGCCGCATGGCTATTTGGTCAAGCCGGTGAGGGCACCAGATCTGCGCAGCGCGATCGAGATCGCTTGCTACAAGCACGCCATGGAAAGGCAGCTTCGCGCGCGAGAGCGCTGGTTTTCGACGACGGTACGCTCGATCGCCGACGCAGTCATTACGGTCGATCTTGCCGGCAAGATCAGCTTCATGAACCCAGCCGCGGAGTCGTTGGTCGCGATGACGCTGGCCGAAGCGCAAGGCCGGTCAGCACACGAGGTGCTGCGACTTCTCGATGTGGAATCGCGGATTCAGGCAGAGACCCCGCTCGATCGCGCGCTACACGAGAGGCGATCGATCGAGGTGCCTGAAGCGATACTGGAGGACGGAGGCGCTGGCCGTAGGATCATCGCAGACAGCGCAGCGCCAGTAGTCGACAACGGAGAGCTGCTCGGCGCGGTGATGGTCTTCCGCGATGTAACTGAGCAGAAACACCTGCAAAAACAGCTCGAGATTGCCGACCGGCTTGCCTCGTTGGGCACGATGGCGGCTGGCGTGGCTCACGAAATCAACAATCCGCTGTGTGTGGTCGTGGCGAACGCAGGATTGGTGCTGGAGGAGCTCGAAAGCCTGCTCTCACCTTCTGGGTCTTCCCCGAGCACACCTGAGCAGCGGACGCACCTGCTCGAAGAGGCCATCGAGATGGAGCGTCAAATCCTGTCCGCGGCGAGCCGCATCGCGAGAATCGTGTCTGATCTAGCGGCCTTCTCACGACCCGAACCCCAGGCGTCCGGCTCGTTGGACGTCAGGGATGCGGTCGAATGGGCCATCCGCTCGACCGCGCACGAATTCCGCCACCGCGCGCGCGTCACGACCAAGTTGCAGAAAGTTTCGAGAGTCGACGCGGACGAGACCAGGCTCGGCCAAGTGTTAGTAAATTTGTTGATCAACGCCGCACACTCGATCGTTCCCGGCAACGTGGAAGGCAACGTAGTATCGGTTGCCACGCGGGCGGACCAGGAGGGGAACGTAATCATCGAAGTGAGCGACTCTGGCAGCGGCATGGCTCCTGAAGTCCTGAGCAGGATCTTCGAGCCATTCTTCACCACCAAGCCAGTTGGTATGGGAACCGGCCTCGGCCTCTCGATTTGTCACGGGATCGTGGCCTCGATGGGCGGACAACTCTCGGTCCGGAGCGCCGTAGGGCAAGGCGCCACCTTTCAACTCGAGCTTCCCGCCAGCAGGAAGCAGGACTCCTCGCCTTCGCACTTGCCGCAGCCCGTCGTAGTCGAACGCCGAGGGCGCCTGCTGATCATCGATGACGAGGAGCTGGTTCTCAACGCCGTGACGCGTATCCTGGACGGGCACGAAGTCGTCTGCACCACCCGTGCCAGCGATGCCTTGAAGCGACTCAAGGACGATGGTCCATTCGATGCCATTTTTTGCGATCTGATGATGCCCAGCATGACAGGCATCGAGTTCTACGAGGAGTTGCTGCGCACACACCCCGATCTCGTGCATCGTGTCGTGTTCTTGACGGGGGGTTCCATGACGGCGACCGCCTCGGAATTCCTCCACGTGGTGTCGAATCAACGCGTCCAAAAGCCGTTCGGCGTACGGGATTTGCGTACGATGGTTCAGCAGATCCTCGCAGATAACGAGCCGTAGATGCCAATTCTCGGCGCAGCCTAGCCGGCGCCGCGCTCGCTGTTCAAGCCATCCGACTTCGTCGACCGCGCGGCTTCGCCAAGCGGTAATTCCTAAACCTACTTAGGGCCCGCGAATGGCTAAGTCGATCGCCCTCGCGGCCGATGCATCCCGGCTGCCTTCGTTGCTCCTCAGTTACATACCAGCAGTATGCGCCTTCGTCGCGCCTCGCCAGCCGGGCGCCTCGACCGCGATCATCGACCGACTTAGCCATTCGCCGGCCCTTAGGGCGTCGTCGAATTTGAGTGTTGCAGAATGCACGTCAGTCCTGTCGTTTCGCTTGGAATGAGGCGCTGGTGCTCGAGCCAAAGATCGTGCGCGAATGGCGCATGCGCGCGTGCGCCCGCTGGCAGTTCTGTCAGGATAGACGGCTGCGTTCGAACCTCTCCAGACAGCCGTGAAGGGAATGTCGTCATGACCCAGACAAGCTTGCCCGTGAGCGTGGCCCTCTTGAACTTTGCCGAGACCCTGGCCATCGGGGAGCCAGAGGCGTTTCGTCCGAAACTCGAGCAGCTCACTCAGGTTGGCTACAACTGGCGAGACGAGGAAACGATCGTATTTCGACTTGCCGATCAAGCCGTGCGCGTGTGGGGCGCGGCCATGCTCGAACTGAGGGATCGGAAAATTGAGGCGGACGCGCTACGCGGACTCGCGGCGCTCACGGATCGCGAAAGCTCCAGCGCCGCGACGTCGACGCTCGAGGCACTCGATTGCGCGCTTGTCAGCCACTCCAAGGACTGCGCCTCCGCGGCCGCGGGTGGCGCGGGCACACCAGAATTCGTCGGGGCGCAGGCCGCCTATGCCGTGATCGCCTTGGCCAATAGCTACGAAGATCAGCGAAAACAAGAGGTGTACGACAGCGCCGCCGCGCTGCTGGCCGAACTACGCTCGGGCTTCGACCCACTGCATTGAACGCCCGCCAGGGCCGCCTGACCCGCGCAGCCGCGGATTTCATGTTCTGCAGGCGGCTGCGACCCAACCATTTCGCTCCCAGCACCGGCAAGAAGTCGTTACTCACGCCTGCGGTGAATCGAGCACCTCTCGGACTTTGCGCAACAGAGCCGGCGGCGTGATCGGCTTTTGCAAGAAGGCGATGCCCGCATCCAAGATACCGTGGTGGACAATCGAATTGTCGGTATAGCCCGACATGTACAAGACTCTCATCTCTGGGCGAAGCGGAACCAAGCGCTCCGCGAGCTGTCGACCGCTCATGCGTGGCATGACCACGTCGGTGACGAGCAGGTGGATCCTGGCCGTGTATTGCTCGCACAGCAGCAGCGCGTCGCCACCCGTCTGAGCTTCGAGCACGTTGTAGCCATTCCGACGCAAGATGCTGCGAGCGCTCTCGCGCACTTGCCTGTCGTCCTCGACGAGCAGCACGGTCTCGACCCCGGTCAGCACCAGAACCTCGAGCACGGGTTTATGCGCGCCGCCGCGCGCTTCGTCGTTGCGAGGGAAATAGATGCGGAAGGTCGTACCTTTTCCGACCTCAGAGTAGAGCCAGATATGGCCTCCGCTCTGCTTCACGATCCCAAACACCGTCGCCAGCCCGAGCCCCGTTCCGCGATCTTTGCTCTTGGTCGTAAAGAAGGGCTCGAAGACGCGCGCGCGGGTCGCCTCGTCCATGCCGGTACCGGTATCCGTCACCGCCAGCATCACGTACGACCCCGGCTTCACGTCCACGTGCTCGTCGGCGTAGGTGCTGTCTAGCTCGACGTTCGTGGTCTCAATCGTCAGCTTGCCTCCCATGGGCATCGCGTCGCGTGCGTTCACGACCAGATTCATGATGATCTGCTCGATCTGCCCGGCGTCGGCGTGAATTTTTCCGAGCGCTCGATCGGTGAGGACGGTCACCTGCACGTCTTCACCGATCAGGCGACCGAGCATCCTCTCGATTTCAGCTACGACTCGATTGATGTCGAGCACGACGAGCTCCAGCATTTGCTTGCGGCTGAACGCCAAGAGTTGCCGCGTCAGCTGCGCCGCCTTTTGACCGGCCAATTGCACTTGTTCGATATCCGCACGGATCGGCTCGCCAGGCTTCAGCTCCTCGATGACCAGCTCCGTGTAGCTCAAGATCACCGAGAGCAGGTTGTTGAAATCATGGGCAATACCGCCTGCCAAGCCGCCGATCGCCTCCATCTTTTGAGCTTGGCGCAGCTGCTCCTCCGTCCGGCGAAGCGCCGCCTGCGCCGCCTTGCGCTCCGTCAGATCACGCACCGAAGCGAGACGGGCCGCGCGACCGTCGAGCTCGATATCGGTCACCTTGAGCTCGACCCAGATCAGAGTTCCGTCCCTCTTTTTGTGCAAAATGGCGCACTCTTCGAGGTCGCCAGCGGAGCCATCCTCCGCCGACCCGAACGAGCGAGGCGCGTCGAGCACGGTCACCGTCAGCGCAGCGAGCTCGTCTCTGGTGTAACCATAGTGGACGAGCGCGGCCTCGTTCACCTCGATGAACGCCAGAGTGTGTCGATCGTAGACCCATGTGGGCCAGAATGTCCCTTCGAACAACGTGCGGTACCTGAGCGCTGCCTTGCTCAGCTCTTCCTCGGCAAAGCGCCGCGCAGCCCTGACTCGAGCGTCGCGTAGCTCACGCTCGATGGCTGGAACCAGCCGCGCCAGGTTGCCCTTGATGATGTAATCGTGGGCGCCTGCCCTCATGGCGCTCACGGCGACATCCTCACCGATCGTGCCGGACACGATGATGAATGGGATATCGAGCCCAAACTCGCCAAGAGTCGTGAGCGCCGCGAGTGCACTGAAGTTCGGCATCGACCAATCACTGATGACGAGATCCCAAGTCTGGCGGCGCAGCGCCACGCGCATGGCCTCCGCGTCATCGACGCGCTCGAAGCTCACTAAAGCAATCGAACGGCGCAGCTCGCGGGCCAAGAGTTTGGCGTCATCGGCGCAATCCTCCGCTACCAAAACACGTAATTGCTCAATCCCCATTCGGCTTCGGAGTATCGAGCAATCACTGGTGTCACGCCAGACAAACTCCATATTACGCGTGAGTCGCCAACGGCTCGTCGAGCTCACTCTGGATTATCGCTTACCTGCAACAACCAGCTCGAATCAAAGGCACCGCTCCGTTGCCGCGCTAGCGATCGGCGGATTCCGCTACCCTTCGCCGTCATTCGTCGAGCTTCGGCGACTGGTTCAAGAGCACCCAATACAACCCCAAGTCTTGAACCGCTTGCGCGAAGCTCTCGAAGTTCACCGGTTTGACGATATAGCTATTTACTCCGAGCCGGTAGCTTTCGACCAAATCGTTCTGCTCCCGAGACGATGTGAGCATCACTACCGGGATCATCTTCGTGCGCTCGTCCGCCTTGAGTCGTTTGAGGACCTCCAGGCCATCGATTTTCGGCAGCTTGAGATCGAGGAGAACGACCTTCGGACTCCGATCGGGTTTGCGCCCGGCATACGGCCCCTCACAGAACAGAAACTCGAGCGCCTCGGCACCATCGCGTGCCACCCGAATGTGGTTGGTCAGATGCGCCTTGGCCAGCGCTCGCAGCGCTAGCTGTAAATCTTCAGGATTGTCCTCGACCAGCAAGATTTCCACGATCTCGTTGTATTCGGTCATGTCGCGGCTCCAGGTAGGGTGAAATAGAAGGTAGCTCCTCGGTTCGGCTGCGCGTCCGCCCAGATGCGGCCACCATGACGCGTCACGATCCGGTGGACGATTGCCAGGCCGACGCCCGTGCCCGCGTAGTCTTCCTGCCGGTGCAAACGCTGGAACACCCCGAATAGCTTGTCCGCGTAACGCATGTCGAAGCCAGTGCCGTTATCGCGAACGAAGTAGACGACCTCGCCAAGGTCCGCGGTCGAGCCGATCTCGATCACGGCCGGAGCGCTGTTTTTGCTGTACTTCAACGCATTGGAGAGCAGATTCAGCCACACCTGCTTCAGCAAAGCCGGATCGCCGTGGCAAGGCGGCAGCTCGCCGATGCGAAGGTCGAGCTGGCGACCAGCCTGCTCGGCTTGGAGTTCAGAGAGCGCGTCCCGCACCTGCGGTTCGATGACCAGGAACCGCTTACTGAGCGGCAGGCGGCTGAGCCGGGCAAAGGCAAGCAGGTCGTCGATCAGCGCTCCCATCCGCTGCGCGCCGTTGCAAATGGTTTGCAAATGTTGTTTGGCTTCTTCGGGCAGCTGCGGCCCATAGTCCTCCAACACGATCTGCGAGAACCCGCTGACCGCTCGTAGCGGTGCGCGCAAATCATGTGACACCGAGTAGGAGAAGGCTTCGAGCTCCTTGTTCGCCGCCTCCAGCTGATCGGTGCGTTCGATGACGCGACGCTCTAGATCCGTATTGAGTCGTTGTACCTCCTGCTCGGCCCGTTTGCGCTCGGTGATGTTTCGACTCACCGTGGCCAGCGCCGAAGGTTCACCGTGAAGATCGCGCACGACGAAGGCGTTGTAGATCATCCAGATCGCCTCGCCGGTCTCGAAGTGTCGAAAGCGAAGCTCAGTCTCGCCATGGCCATCGCGGAGCACGCGCGGCACGAACTCATCCCGCACGAATGCTCGGTCTTCTTCGAAAAAGAACTCGGCTGGAGGGATCTGCGCGGCCTGCTCCAGCGAGCCCAGCCCTATCAGTGCCAACGCCGCGCGATTGATGAAGATCGGAACTCCTTCGAGATCGCGCATGCCGATGAACTCGGTACTATTTTCGACCAGCGAGACGAACTTCTGGCGCTCGAACTCGGCCATTTTACGAGCGTGAATATCCAGTAAGAATGCGGCTAACCCCTCCCCCGTCGGAAATAGCCGGATGTCGAGCCAGCGCTCCGCAATCGGTGAGTAGACCTCGAAGGCCACCGGTACGCGCTCGCTCATGGCGCGCCGGTAACTGGTCTCGAAGGCCGTGCCGACGACCGCAGGAAAGACCGCCCAGATCGCTCGGCCCAACATTTGATCGCGGCGCTGGTGCAGCAGCGTCTCCACCCGATCGTTGACGAAGCTGAAACACCACTCGGCGTCCAGCGCGAAGCAGGCCTCGGTCATGCCGTGCACGATTTCAGCCAGTCGGCGATCGGAGGCATGGAGTTCGGCTTCCCGGTCGCGCAACGCTCGCTCGGCGTTTCTTCGGGCCGTGATGTCGGTGCTGTAGATCCGCACCCGACGGGTATCCGAGATATCGCTGAGCAGCTGCGAGAAGAACGCCTCACCTACCGACAGCTCGCGGTGCACCGTCCCTTGCTCGACGAGTTGCCGGGTCAACGCTTGCACCCCGGCCAGCAACGGGTGGCGGAGCCCATCCACTTGCAGTGTGGGGAATTGCCGCTGAGCCGCCGGATTCGAGTAATGCACGACGTCTTCCACCGGATCGAGCTCCACGATCGGACTCGGGTTGCGCTCTGGAAACGAGGAAAGCCACAACGCTCTCGCCTCCGCGCTCTTGCGTTCGCTGATGTCGCGCAGGATCACCGTGTAGATCTTTTCTCCGGCTACTTCGACTTGCGAAATCGAGGCTTCGATTGGAAATTCTTCGCCATCTCCGCGCAACGCGATGAGCGGTCGAAGCGAGCGCATCGAACGAGAGGTGACGCCCGTCGAACCGAAATCCTGTACGTGCTGGCGGTGCTGTTCGCGCAGCCTTTGTGGCAGGAATTGCTCCAGTTCCTTGCCGAGTGCCATGGCCGCCGTGCAGCCGAACAGCTTCTCGGCGGCGACGTTGAACAGCACGATCCGTTGCTCACGGTTCACGCTGATGATGGCATCCATGGCCGAGCCGACGATGCCGCCGAGGCGAGCTTCACTGTGCCCCAGTGCTCGGGTTCGCTCCAAGACTCGCGCCTCGAGCCGCTCGTTGGCCTCCTTCAACGCTGCCTCGGCGCGGCGGCTGCCGGCGAAGTCGGCGCCGATCAAGAACAGCGCCACCACTACGCAGCCGAGGGCCAGCGCGCTCCCGCCGGAGATCACCGTTCGTGTGAGCATCGCGGAATGCTGCGCGAGCTGCTCCCTCCGCCGCAGCAGCGCTCGTTCGCTCGCCTGCATGGCCGCCACGCTCGCGCGCACACGGTCTTGCAGTTCCATTCCTTGACCGCCCGCGATCGCCGCTTGCGCGGCGGCGAAACCCTGGTCACGGCGAACGTCGACCACTTTTTCAGCCTCCTCGATGCGCTCGTTCACGAGTCGCTCGAGTTGGCTCAGCTGACGTTGCTGTTCGGCGTTCAGCGCGGTCAAGCGGCGCAGTTCACGGAGTTCGTCGCCGATCCGCTGGCGCGCGTCGAGGTACGGTTCGAGGAAGCGCTCGATGCCCGTGATGGCGTAGCCGCGTTGTGCCGTTTCGACGTCGGTGGTCGTAGAAAGGACCAAGCCGAGGGTCAAAATCACCTGCTCGGTGTGACGAGCGCGCTCTACCTCTTCACCCAAGCGTGTAACGCTCGTAAATGAAATGATCCCGACCACGCCCAAACAAGTCAGCGCGAAGGCGAAGCCGATTTGCACTTTTCGCTCGGGGCTGAGCGCGCTACGTTGGCTGGCAGTGGTCAGTTCTCGGGGGAGCCGCTCGAGACGAACCTCCGTCAACGTGCTGATCAACGCGCCGACTAGGTTCAAGATCAACCAATCCCAAGTATCCACCGTACTTTCCATGCCGAAGTTATGCAGCGGCGGGATCAGGAAGTAGCTCGTCCCCAGCGCGGCGATGGCAGTCGCGACGAGTCCGGGACCCAACCCGCCGACGAACGCGCTGAGGTAGATCGGTAACACGAACAACAACAGCATCGGGCGGTCGCCAAACCAGTCCGCGACCGATGTGCGCAAGGCGAGCGTCGCACCGGTAACGGCGAGTGCGAGCAGATACCCATGCCAACGCTGTCGCCCAAATGAGACTGATGGCTGTGCCGGTTTGCTCATGATCCCCAGCGCTACAGGCCCACGCTATTGCGCGCGAAGCAAGAGCGGACTAGCCCCCTTCTAAGACCGTCCACAAGAATGCAACACATCGGCAGACAACCCAACTCGGAGGCCAATCGGCGGACGCTGCACCCGAGTGAAGTCAGCAACACTCAAGACAGCGCGGAGGATCGGAAGCTTGGCATCGAATAGCGCGGGCTCGCGCGGCCCGGACCAACCGACACTCTTCGAGTTGCCGCCGCGGGTGCTGGAACCTGCGCCGGTCGATCCGGCGCAGCGCGCGCTTTCGGCAGCGCTCTCTCCGCAGCTGCGCATGGGCACGATGTCTTGGTCGTTCGCGGGTTGGCGAGGCGTGGTCTACGCCCGCGACGCAGAGCCGAAGTTGCTCGCGGAGGCCGGGCTCACCGCGTACCACCAGCACCCGTTGCTGCGCAGCGTCGAAGTCGATCGCTCCTTTTACGATCCGCTCCCGGAGCGCTATTTCAGTGAACTTGCCGCGCAGGTCCCGGAAGATTTTCGCTTCCTGGTCAAGGCCCACGAAGAGTGCACGCTGGCCCGTTTTCCGAAACACGCCCGCTACGGCAAGCGTCAAGCCGAGCAGAATCCGCGCTTCCTCGACGCTGCCTACGCGGCAGGAGCCGTGGTCGCCCCCTGCGTTCTCGGCCTAGGCCAAAAGCTTGCCGCCCTCTTATTTCAGTTTCCTCCGCAAGACGTCGGCGATCCCGCAAGCTTCAGCGACCGGCTGCAGGCGTTCCTCGAGCAGCTACCGCGCGGCGTGCCCTACGCGGTGGAGCTGCGCAATGCGGAGCTGCTCACGCCAGCGTACGCGCGCGCGCTGGCCGCCGCTGGCGCCGTGCACGCGCACAACGCCTGGGGAGCGATGCCGTCGCTGCTCGCGCAAGCGCGCTTGATTCCGCCTGCTGCGCGCAAGCCGCTGATCGTGCGCTGGCTGATGCGGCGCGGCGACGAGTACGAGGCGGCGCGGTCGCGCTTTCTGCCCTTCAATCGCCTGGCCGAGCCCGATTTACCCACGCGCGTGGAGATCGTAACGCTGGTCAGCAAGGCGCTCGCGCACGACGTCCCGGCGTTGGTGCTGGTCAACAACAAAGCCGAAGGTTGCGCCCCGGCCAGCATCATCGAACTCGCGCGAGCCATCGCGGCGCGTTAGCTCATGGCTCCAGCAAGCGTCGCAGCGTCCGGAGCAGCTCGGGCGGGCTGAACGGCTTCTGCAGGAAGTTCACGCCCGCATCCAGCACGCCACCGCGCACGAACGCATCCTCGGAATAGCCGGAGATGTACAAGATGCGGAGCTTCGGCCAAAGCGCCCCCAGGCATTTACCTACCTCCCAGCCGCTCATGCCGGGCATCACCGCATCCGTGATCAGAATGTCGAACGGGCCTTGCTCGTTCGCGATGCGCACGCCTTCCTCGCCGTTGCTGGCGACGACCACGCGATAGCTGGCGAGCGTCAGCGTGCGTTCGAGCACGCTGCGCACGGCAGGTTCGTCCTCGACCACCAGGACGCGTTCGCTGAGCGACGGCGGCGCGGGCGTGGCGACCCTAGGATCCTCCGCCTCGCGGGCGTCGATGCGCGGCAAGTACACGATGAAGGTGCTGCCCTGTCCGAGCGCGCTGCGCACGCTGATGTGCCCGCCGCTCTGTTTCACGATGCCGTAGCAAGTCGCGAGGCCGAGCCCCGTGCCACCCTCGCGGGTCGTGAAAAATGGCTCGAACACGTGCGGCAGAGCGTCCGCCGCGATGCCACCACCCGTGTCGGAGACGACGATGCGCACGTACCGGCCAGGTGCCAAATCGAGCTGCCCTCGAGTCTGCCCCTCACTCAGATCGACGTCGCTCGTCTCCAGCCTGAGTCGGCCGCCGCCTGGCATGCTGTCGCGCGCGTTGGTCACCAAATTGAGCACCACTTGCTCCAGCTGGCTTGCGTCGACTCGCACCGAGGCGAGGCTCGCGAGATCGACCGAGAGCGTGATGTGCTCACCCAGGACGCGGCGTAAGAGCCCGTTCAGGCGACCGATCAGCGCGTTCGGGTCGATCACCTTGGGCTCGATCACCTGTCTTCGCGCGAAGGCCAGGAGTTGCGCCGTGAGCGCCGCGCTACGCTCGGCGACGATGCGAATCTCCGTCAATAGCGGGGCGACCGCTTCGGTCGACCGCGCGTGGCTCGCCAGCTCGACATTGCCCAAAATGGCCGTGAGCATGTTGTTGAAATCATGAGCCACCCCACCCGCCAGGCGGCCAATGCTCTCGAGCTTTTGTGCCTCCAGCAGGCGCGCCTCGAGCAGCCGGCGAGGGGTGATGTCCTGCACGCTGCCCACCATGCGCACGAGCTTCCCAGCGTGGTCGAGGACGGCCGTGCCTGAGCCGGCGACCCAACGCAGTTCGCCGTCAGGAAGCACGATGCGATGCTCGATCGGACCGTAGCGGCCCGTACGCAGCGCCACCTCCAGCGTCTCCGTAACGAGCGAGCGGTCGGCTTCGTGGATGCACGTGGCCAGGAATGCGTCCAACCTCGGCGAAGGGCCGTCCTGGGGCACGCCGAAGATGCGCCGCGTCGTTTCGTCCCAAGTCCCACCGCCGTCGGCGTTCATGCTCCAGATCCCGAGACCGGTGGCGTCGAGCGCGACCTGCAGCAGCGTGCGATTCTCCTCGAGCGCAGTCACATCGGTGGCAACCATCACCAGCGAGGTCACTTCACCGTTCTCCAGCACGGGGCTGACGCGCGAGAGGTAGTGCCCCACGCTGTCGACGCCCCGACTACCGAGCGTCTCGTACTGCTGGACCGTGCCAGTCGCGCAGGCTCTGGCCCTCGCTTGCCTCGCGCGCTCGCGAAATTCCGGCGGGACGAAGTTGTCCATCGAAGCGCCCAGGACGTCGCTCAGCTGCAGGCCGGGAGCCAAGCGATTCACGTACAGAAATTTGCCGTCGACCGAAACGCGCGTGATGAAATCCGGCGCGCTCTCGAGCATGAGCTCGAGGCGGCTCACCTCGTCTTCCAACGCTCGGATGCGATCGTCCTTCGAATCGGTCATACGTCCATACGTCGCGGCGCCTCTCGATAGCCAATCAGACTAACCCAGACCGGACGCGGCTTGACAAGGCCTGCCACGCAGCTTTTCTGCAGCAGCCGGATATTGCCCGCAATGTCCGTCAGTTCGTTTCAATCGTCAGCCGCAAGCTCGGAGTGGGTGGCTCGCGCTCGACCGCGCGGAACAGGTTATCTGGGGCGATCCCGGAGCAGGGCCGCGCTCGCGCGCGTCTCGACCTGAGCCTCCTCGCTCGCAACAACGGCTCCGGCGTCAGTAAAGACCATTCCTGGAACCGATTCCAGGAATCGGGAATTTTTTAGTGAGACGCTTGTAGAACGACATGCCTGAGGCAAAAACGAGCTGCACGGCCACCCGACGGAGTTACGCTGAGCGGGTGTCTTCTTCTAAGTCCTCTCGTGCGTTGGCTTGCTGGCCACTCTCGTTACTCGCTCTAGCCACCGTGCACTGCGAGCACGCCGCAGCGCCGAGCGAGACCACGTGCCCCAGCCCGAGCGCGGGCGCTCCCGTGGTGAGTCAGCCGATGGCGGGCGCAAACAGCGCGGGCGCTAGCGCCAGCAGCTCCGGCGGCGCCTCGAGTGCGGGGTCCGGCAATACGAGCACTGCCGGCTCTGGCGGGGCCGCGCTCACCGAACCACGCGGCCCGACGCCCGCCGCGAATGGCGCGAACTTCCCGTTTCCACAGAACCGGCACAGCAGCCGCTGCAGCTACCCGAACTACCGCAACTCGCAGGTCAAGGCCGCCTACGAAAAGTGGAAGACCGAGACCGTGACCGCCGATGGCGCAGGCGGCTTCTTGCGCGTGAAGCGCTCCAAAGAGCCCGGCCTGGAGCCGAACTCCACCGTCTCGGAAGGCATCGCCTACGGCATGCTGATCGCCGTGTACATGAACGATCAGTCGCTGTTCGATGGGCTCTGGAAGTACGAGCAGCTGTGGCTGGACGAGAAGAAACTGATGAACTGGTACATCCGCGCCGACGGCTCCGGTCTCGGGGAAAACGGCAAAGGCGCCGCCAGCGACGCCGACGAAGACATGGCCTGGGCTCTGGTCATGGCCGATAAGCAATGGGGCGGCAAAGGCAGCCTCGGCGACAGCTACCTGAACATCGCCAAGAAACAGATCGAGCTCGTCTACAATCACGAGATCCAGGACGACAAGCTGCTCAAGCCAGGCGACGGGTGGGGCGATTGGAGCACCGCCAACCCGTCCTACTTCGCGCCTTCGTACTACCGCGTGTTCGCCAAGGTGTCCGGCAACGACAAGTGGAATCAAGTCCTCCAAACGTCGTACGAAGTGCTGGAGAAATCGTTGAATGCGGCCAACGGCAACATGAGCAACGGCCTGGTGCCTGCCTGGTGTACGAGCGATGGCGTGCCCAACGCGGGCGTGTGGATGAATAACCCGGCCGCCCCCACCCACTACCAGTACGACTCGTGCCGGACGCCATTCCGGATCGGGCTCGATTACTGCGACAACGGCGAGCCGCGCGCGCAGAGCTACGTGGCGAAAACGAGTCAGTTTTTTGCTGGCATCGGCGCCAAGAACGTCGTCGACGGCTACAACCTCGACGGCACGCCGCGTCCGCAGTTCCCGGGCGGGCAGTCCGCGGCCTTCCTCGGCCCGGCGGCGATTGGCGCCATGAGCAACGCGAGCTTCATGCCCTTCCTCCAAGAAGGCTACGACGGCGTGGCCACGATGAACCTCTTGGTCGGCGGCGACTACTACGACCTGTCGTGGACCGTGATCTCGCTCTTGATGATGTCCGGCAATTTCCTGGACTACACGGCCATCTCACCGCTCTGAGCGGAGGGCATGTAGGCCTCAGGGCGCGTCGACAGTGTGACTTCGCGAGCCAACACCACGAGCTTCGAGCGGCGTTCGCGTTCGATCCCCACTTTTCGACGGCAGGCGTTCGGCTGATCTAGGAAGCCCAGCGCTCGGCAGCCGCTCACATTGCCACGCCGGAGCAGGCGACACAGCAGCGCGGCCTCGCGCAGTGTCTGCAAGCGGCTCCGACATCTGCCGGATGTGTTTCATCTCATCCGGCAGGCGTCGGATATGAAGTTTCGCACGGCTAGCGTAGGTAGCTGATCGACTTGCCGAGCGATCTCTCCGCCGGCGAAAGGAAAAACTATGCAGCGCTGGCAGATGTTCTTACTCGCGAGCCCGTCGTTCATTGCGCTCGCCTGCGGCTCGAAGCACGCCCCGAATGACGCGGTCGGCGGCGGAAGCTCGACTGCGGGCACGTCGAGCGGCGGGGCCCAAGCGGGCGGAACCAGCAATTGGGCTGGAGCGAGCAACGGCTTGGCCGGCGGCGGCAGCGGCGGAGCAGGCGCTACCGCAGGTTCAGGCCCGCTGCCGAGTGGCGGGAGCCTCAACGCGGGCGGCGCAGCCAGCGCTGGCGCCGCTGGGTCGAGCGGTTCGGGCGGCGCTGAGCTGACTTGGGTGGATCCTTGCCGTGGCACCGCGGCCACGGGCTACGTCGCAGACGGCTTGTGCGCGAGCCCGGTGGGGACGGTCAACAACGCACGACAGATCGCCTTCTCCTCCAACGGAGATCTGTGGGTGGTCAGCGTCAACGGGCAGATCAGGCGACTGCGCGACGCGAACGCGAACGGCAGCTACGAAGCCGCCGAAATCGTCGTCTGGGCGAGCACCGGCGGCAACGGCCAGAACGTGCATCTGGATGAACAGGCGGGCTACCTCTACTCAGGAACCACCGCTGGCGTCCGGCGCTGGAAATGGTCCGCGGCGCTCGACGCGGGCGGCGACGGCGAAGAGGTGATGATCGGTCAGCCCGGCAACGCCAACCACCCGAAGCACACCGTGCACGTGTGGGACGGCATGATGTATGTCATGAGCGGCTCGAGCGGCAATGCTTCGAACGAGAACACGGACAAATCTCAGTACGACACTCAGCGCTCCGTGATCAAGCGCTTCAAGCTGGCTGATTTCACGCCCGGCACGCCATTTCAGTGGAGCGCGGGCGAAGTGTTCGTCAAGGGGATCCGCAATACGCTCGGCTTCGCCTTGGACGGCATGGGTCGCATGTATGGCGTTCAGAACGGCCAGGATGATCTGTTCTACGGCGGCCAGGACGTGCACACGAACAACCCCGGGGAGGTCATCGTACGACTCGAGCCGGGCTCGAGCCACGGTTACCCCTTCTGCTTCGTCGCCCAGCAAGTCAGCGGCAAAACGCTCGGCGCTCAGCTCAAATCAGAGGCCTACGCCAACAACAGCAAAGACGACGCCTGGTGCGCGGCGAACGCAGCGCCGCCGGTGACGTTCGTGCAAGCGCACTCGGCGCCGATGGAGATCCTGTTTTTCACGCAAGCTTCGCGCAGCTTGCCCGAGCGCTGGAAAAACGGCGCCTTCGTGTCGCTGCACGGCTCGTGGAATCGCAATCCCGGCTCGGGCAAGAAGGTCATCTGGGTGCCCTTCAACGCGGACGGGACGTCGCCGCTGCCCACCGCGTCGGGCGATTCCGTCAACTTCCCCTATGAGGTCGTGTACGGCGAAAGCCAAGACAAGGTGGCTTCGGGAGCCGGGCAGACCTCGAACGGCGGCCTCAGGCCGGTTGGGCTCGCGGTTTCGCCCCTCGACGGAGCGCTCTACATCTCTTCTGACGGCGACGGGAAGCTGTATCGAGTCGGCTTGAAGCAACGACCATGAGCTTTGGTCGAGGCCGGCGCGCACTCGCGGTGACGCTGGCCGCCCTCCATTGGGCAAGCGCGCGCCCCTGCTCGGCGCAAGCCAACGCAGCTGGCGAAGGGACGCAACCGGGCGGACTCGATGCTGCTGCGCCCCCCGCAGACATTGCGTCCGAATGCAGCAGTTGCCACTCGGGTAGCCGCGACGACAATGGCCAACTGTTTCGACCCTTCGATACCTGGGCCGGCACGATGATGGCGAACGCCATGCGCGACCCGCTTTTTCTCGCGGCATTGACGGTCGCGGAGCAGGACGTCCCCGGCAGCGGCAGCTATTGTCTGCGCTGTCATACGCCGAAGGGCTTCGTGAAGGGGAACGCCAGTGGCACCGGAGCTGCGCTCGACGCGGACGACCTGCAAGGAGTCGAGTGCGAGGCCTGCCATCGCTCGATCGACGGCTCGCTCGCGCAGCCGGAGCTGCTGCACGATGGCTCGCTCGTCGCGCCCTTGCCCATCGTCGATCCTGCCAGCCCCTACCTCGGCAACGCTCGCCTGATTTGGGATCCGCGCGACGTGCGGCACGGTCCGCATACTGACGCCGACAGCCCGGCCCACGCGGCGGCAGGCAACTCGTTCAACTCTTCCTCCGAGTTTTGCGGGCAGTGTCACGAGGTGATGAGCCCGACGAGGCAGCTGATCGATTCAACCGGTCGGGACACGAGCCTGCCATTCCCGCTCGATTCGACCTATTCCGAGTGGAAGAGTTCGGCCTTCGCCAGAGCGGGCGCGACGTTCCGAACTTGCATCGATTGTCACATGCAGCCTGCCGTCGCGATCGGAGCCACCACCGCGAGCTTCCCGAGCGCGCTCGCGCGCGACAATCCACGAACGCACCTGCTGGTGGGCGGCTCGGAATGGAGCATCGAGGCAGTCATGCAAGCCAACCCATTGCTGGCGCTGGAACGAGCCGAAAGCTTCGAGCTCGCCAAATCAGCCACGCGGGACCTGCTGGCGACCGCCGTGGACTTGCACCTCGAAGCGTCGCCGGTCAACGCAGGAGCAACGCGCATCGATGCCGTCGTGCGCGTCACCAACCACGCCGGACACAAGTTCCCCTCGGGCTACGCCGACGGACGGCGCGCCTTCCTACAAGTCGAGCTGATCGACAGCCAGGGGCAATCGCTCGGCCTGATCGGCAAGTACGACGCAGCCACTCAGCAGCTCGTGCCCGAGCCCGGATTGCGAGTGTGGGAGACGATTCAGGCCGAACATTTGCCGGATGGTTCGCACCGGGAATGGCACCTGGTGAAGAATGACGTGATCTTGAAAGATACCCGGATCCCACCGGCGGGTTTTCACCCGCTCGGTTCGGCAGCGATCACGACCGCGCCCGTCGGCGCCGACTACGGCGCGAGCGGCGAGCTGAGAAACGACGACCAAGTAGCGGTGCATTTCGAGGCGTTGCCGGCGCTTGGCCCAGGTCAGCTGACGCTGGTCGCTCGCGTGTTTTACCAGTCGACGATGAGGGAATTCGTCGAGGAACTCGAACGCGCCAACGTGACCGACCAACGAGGAAGCGCACTCCGCTCCGTCTGGGAAAACACGGGGCGCAGCGCGCCGCGGTTGATCAAGTCCAGTTCCCTGAAGCTCGAGCCGACCACTGTGCAGCCGGCGGCGGGCGGCAGCGGCGGAGCAACTGCCGGAAGTGCGGGTTCCGCTCCCACACAGGCCGGGACAAACGCTCAGGGAGGCGCAGCCAGCAGCATGAACCGAGAACCAGCGTCCTGCAGTTGTCGCCTGCAGCCGGTCTCAGCAAAGCGACTGCAATGGAGCGCGCTGCTGCTCGCCGCCCTCGCCTACGGCCGCCGTCGGCGCCTCGGACAACGCGATCGGCGTTGACAGCACCGGGCGGCCACGCTACCCGAGCCGTGCGTTGGTGCTTCACCCTCCGGTGAGGCTTACAAGGGAACCTGGTGAAATTCCGGGGCTGCCCCGCAGCGGTAAGCGAGAACGAAGCTCACGGAGCACTGGCCTAGGCTGGGAAGCGTGAGCTGAGGAAGGCGGCATCTGCCGCAGTGCTCGTGAGCCCGAAGACCTGCCAGCGCCGCCGTAGCGCTCAGCCGCGGTGCCGACCCGAAGGCTCGCGGGAGCCGCCGGGAGTAGCCAAAAACGCCTCGATTTCGTGGCGCTGCTGGCCTTTCCATTCGCGGAGCATCTTCATGCACCAGTCGCACTCGGCGCGGGACTTCGTCCCGACGCATCGCTCGATCTCGTCAATGGCAGTCGCCATGGTCGCTCTGGTTTTCGCTGTCGCCTGTGAGGACAACGATGGCCTGCGGATCCAGAGCGCCTCGGGTAGCGGTGGAGCGGGCGGCGCGCTCGCCGCTCAGGGCGGCTCGAGCGGTGCCGCGCTTGCGGGCTCCCCGAGCAACAGCGCGGGCAAGGGCGGCTTGGACGAGGTCGCGGGCAACGCAGGTGGAGTCGCGGGCAGCGCGGGTAGCGGACTCGCGGGCTCGGGCGGAGTCGCGGGCAGCGCTGGCTCGGGCGGAATTGCCGGCTCGGGCGGAGTTGCGGGCAGCGGAGTCGC
>Ga0247760_1000798_pt1 | contig 32336 bp, 9 predicted proteins | sample UWRJL171409R4_FD_179936 | JGI IMG/M metagenome (GOLD analysis project Ga0247760, IMG submission 179936) | Plant litter microbial communities from Arlington Agricultural Research Station in Wisconsin, United States - UWRJ-L171-409R-4 | ecosystem: Environmental > Terrestrial > Plant litter >... | reverse complement strand
CCTAACCCTAACCCTAACCCTAACCCTAACCCTAACCCTAACCCTAACCCTAACCCTAAGCTATTATGATAAGGGCTATCGTTACCGTTAATAATAGTGTCAGCTTCGTTCTTAGCAGTGCTGCCAGCACAGCTATTAAGACTACAACCTGCTTTTTAATCAGGAGGTGTTATATACTAGGGGGTATTTACGTTACTATTAACACTTAACTCGCTGTTACTAATAATAGTCCTGTAAAATATTATTAGTTTGCTACCGTAAGGTAAATGGCTAGATAGGTTAGACGAATACCTTTTACAGAGCGATTATATTTTCCACTTCTTTAGTTATTATAGACTAATAGTGGGATTCGCTCGTTTTTTATAAGATTTGTAAATAGTAAGTAAGTTTCGTATATATCAGTATAATAAATAATATAAAATACCTAGTTATAAGACATTACTAATTTCTGTCAGGTAATACTTACATTTAGGTTGTAGTAAAGGTTCTGCCTAAAAGATGCTAAGGGTTATAACTGTTAGGGTCGATATTGTTTTAAGGCGCGTTATTACCTTTATTATTATGCTAGTTAAACAGGATTAAATCCTTATTAAATAAAGTAGTAAATGATAGCGTTTATAAGCGCTATTAACCTTTAGTTACTATACCCTGTGAGAAGAGGTTAAAGGTTAGAATAAAAGAAGGCGTAACTGCGAGACAGACTTTAAATAGATAGTAAAACTTTAAAAAAGGAGCAATATATAGTAAAAGGTGTAAGAGGAAGCTTATTACGAACTTTAAGGCGAAGGTGCTTAGTTTAACGGCTATCCTTATATTAATGCACTATATTATTATATCTTAACATTATAAGATGTTAAGATCCTACTACAGTAAAACTATATTACATATTAAACCGCGTCTTTCTAAGCATAATGTTTTGGAATTTATAACTTAGCTAATATATTAAGGATATAAGCCTTCATTATTAGCTAAGTTAAAGATAAATAAGATATCCTGTAATGTAATATTTTCTAAGGAAGTACTAAGATAGCGGATGAGGAATTTATAGCCTAATAAATAGCATTAGGAATATAGGCCTTTATTCTTAACTAAGGTAAGGATATAATATCTTATAACGTTATGTTTTCTAAAAGGTACTAAGACTAGTAGATAATAACGCCTTAAAGATAAAATATAAAGCTGGAATTAGGAATAAATATATCAATCTGCTGCCGTTTTAAGAATACCTAAATTAAAATTGGCAGATTATTTAACGCACTTAACTTTATAAGGGGAATAATATGTAATTAACGTCTTTAAGACAATCTTAATTAGAATCTTCCCCCGTTAAGTTATTATCTACAGCCTTAATCACGTTATCAGATACCTTATTGCTTAACTCCTTAATAATCCTTTGCCTAAAGGTTGCTTCGTTCGTCACAAGCTCCCACACCTCTACAGATTAGAAAGCTAAGAGCTTACCTACCTTTAAGAACATAAGTCCTAACGTCAATAGCAACTCGCTCTCTTTGAGGATAAGGTCTATAAGATTACTAAAGGCCTAGGTGTAAAGATCTGTAATTCCAGGAATCTTTTCCAATATCTTCTTAACCACTACACAAAACACTAGCTTACCCTTATCCTTACTATGCAACCCTCTGATTTTAAAGTGCAGTTTATTAAAAAGAGGGATAAGCCCTATATAAGGCAGAAAAGCAAATACCCCCTTTTTAAAGTAGCGGGTGAGGATAAAAAGAGGCTTATAACGTAATACCATGTTAATGAAATTCTTATTAGGGATTAAGAGTTTGTATATAATAAAGGATATAAGTTATAACTGCTTTATTTAACCTTTTTTACTATATAAGTTCTATTAGTTAAGGAACTCTTAAAACGGAGTAAAGGTGTAAAGCTTTTTAAGCTCCTTTATATAATTACCTTCTTATAAGTTAATAAACTCCTAGATGCAGACAATCTCTAGATAAGCTTTCAAGCGACACATGTCTTTACACTTAAGACCCTCACCTAAGGACTTAAACCTACTTTATAAATCTACAAGTCGGGATAATATAAGGTATCTAAGCCCCTTAAGATTAGAGATAACTATAATTATAAGTTTAATAATAGTAAGGCTCTTATAGTTATATGTTCTGTAATGTTCTTTATAAAAAGAACAGAACTAAGTACATTTATCCTAGCTAAAGATGTAAATTAGAAAGGTTAAACCTGTAAGAGCTTTATCCTTAAGTTCCACTATTTCAGGTATTTATAAAACCTCCTTTATAACGTCTTATATAATATAGAAGGGCTTATAACTATATTAGTAAATAACGATAAGATTTTAAGTCTGTAAAATAACGACCAGCTTATTAAGTAAGGTTATGTTAGACCACTTAAGCCGCTTCCTAACTAATTTATTACGTAAGTTAGTTACTCTTTTCTGTTTAGCGTCTTTAAGCCGCGGTATATCGTTATTACTATCTGTCCCATCACCCTTGTTACTACTAATAGACGGTTAGCCGTTATCGTTAAGGCTGTGTGCGATAGTGTTAAATTACTTAAAGGATGCTAATGTGTCTCTTTCCTGCTGGTTTTAAAAGCTACTACACAGTAACGACACTGTATAGTTAGCATCCCTTTCCGCATTACAGCTAGGTGTTATTATCCGTTATATTCCCTAATTTATAATATTTAATATTAAATTTAACTTATTTATATCGGCCTTTTAGGCAGATATAAGGCTAGGTATTAACCTGCTGTTTACTAGTACAGAGTCCGCTTCTAAAGGCGTAGAGGGATATTAATTTAAAGCTAGATATTAGAGCTATTATAAAAGTATACCGTTATAAGATTAAGGCAGCACTCTTTTTATAACCGACTTTATTAATAAGCTAATCTCCTTAAGTACCGTAACATAATTGTGGCTTAGCAGTTTACAGATAATGTTTTTAAAGAGCGTTTAGTTATAATAGGTAGTGATTTTAAATGTAAAGTCTTTAGCGGCTGTGCTTCTTATACTAGCTTAAGTAAGATGCGATAGGCCCGCTATAGTGAAAAGGGTAGGTGGTAGTAAGGTTACAGTGTTATGAATTTAAAGGTGTAATGTTTAGTAAAGGGAGGAAAACGGGAAATTTCAGTATTAATCGATATCCTTAGCTTATAGCTTACGTGCTGCTACGTGTAATGTAGCTGTGCACCTACCACATACCCTACCTAATATCTATAATTTTAACAACAAGGGTATAATAACTAATATAATAGAACGCTAGCCAGGTTAGATTAAACTGACTAATTTTATACTTTTATAAACACGGATTAGAGTCCAGAGCTTATAAAATGTAAGGAGAAAAGAAAATATCTGTCACTTTCGTAAGGTTACAGCTTACAACTGTTAAGTTTTATATTACAGTATCTGGATTTAAAAACTGTAATATAACACTGTAAATATCTTAAAGTACAGTGTTAAAATACACTTAAAAAGATTTATCTTTAATTAATTAAAGGGTAAAAAGTTTACGAATTATTCTCATAATGGCAATACAGGATAGTAAATTAAAGCATAAATAAGATTACAGTTAAGAGACAAACTTTAAGCTGACATAACCATCAAGATCAGCGGTAATACACTAAATACCTAATCCCCGCTCCTTAAACGAGAGAATTAGTAATTATTATAATTAGCATATAAAGTTCCCCATAAAAAAGCACAGCAGACGGTACATATATACCAACTTCTATTTATCTAAAGCTCTAACTACTGTTAGCTAATATATACAGGTTAACTCAGAGCTGTATATTAACTAACTATAACGTAACTAAACCGATTAATAGAAACAGTGCAGTTAAACTAATGTAAAACCGCCAGAATACCAGCACTCCAAATCACAGAGCTAGTATCTCATTTAGTAAGATCGCTCTAAAATGTACTACACCGGTCTAAGTAACAGCCTACCACTTTATTATAAGTGCTCTGTTATATAAACGGAACGATATAAAGAGTAAGGGTATTTACAACTATTACAGTAAGAAGCACAGCTACCTTTTAAAAACTTATAAGTAACTTTATCTAATTAACATTATAATCGTCTACTAGTTTAGGGTTATTATAGGTTCTAGATCTAAAGATAAGGCTATTACTAACTCTAGATATTTAAAAAGCCCTTAAATATAAAGGTACCTGCTTACCTCTCTATCCCCTACTTAACTTCAAAAGCTTAACTAATAAATCTCTTTCCTCTTTTAGTTATTATACTATACCCTACCTACAAAGACTTTAAGGGAGAGTAAAATAAAAAGCTTATTAATAATAGTAATAAGAGAATTAATAAAATAAGGCTTACATAGTAAGATATCTTAAGTATTTATAAATACACCATATTAATAAGATCTATTAATATATCTCTCTACTTAAAGCAGAGTATTTAGTGGTAATATCCTCTTAGGAAAAGAAAGTGTAAATAAAGCTATTTATTAATACAGATATAATATTTAAAATATCTCTTTTACTTCCTCAAGCCTTCTAATCTAAACGTAAACTATCTAAAGAATTCTCTATTACCTTATTATAAATAACCACCAAATACGTAAAAAAGCCGCAGCTAAAGGGTAACTAAACCTGTATATCGCTAGTCTCCTAACCAGCTCAACCTTAAAGAGATACAAATATATGCAAGTAAAGCCAGTCTAAATTGGGAATAAGGGGTAATTACCTATAAAAGACCTACACGTAAGCTTCCAGCTGTAAACCTTTCTTTCCTCATCCTACTATTCTATAAATTAACTAGATTACTGCTTTAAATTAGCTATTACCATAATAATTAGTAACACTTAAAATTTTAATAAGCTTTCCACCTTAAGCACTGTATTAAAGGTTAACTTTTTTTCCTATTTATAATAGGAAAGATCTACACATTTAAAACATTAAGGAAATTAAGCGTATTTTATTCATTCTCGGAAATTTAACGGACACCTTTAACAGGGACCCTGTAACCTCCTTATAAGGAAATGTTACTATAATAAAGAAACAGGTCTCCCTTTAATATAAGCAGTTAATAAGGAAAGTAATTAAATTCCACAGCTTAACAGCTAACCCCTATTACAGGTAAAAAATAACAGTATCCTCCTTATTAATACACCCTATCTCTACTTATCCCATCTAATTAGTGCAGCTGTTAGTTCCTATGTTATCTAAGGTAAGATAGTTCCTTTCCAGGAAATTCCCACCCCACAGCGGCTTAATCCATCCCAACACTAATAACCCGACCATCGGGAGGCGTTATTAGAAACTAACAGCCTACAGCATTACTACCCCTCTACACCTAAATATATAATTAGGTTGTAAATTAGCGTTACTCTTATCCATTTTCAGCCTAAGAATAGGGTAATGGTTTAGCGTTAAAGGTAATAAGTTCTGCCGCATTAAGCTATTAAACAGGATTTAACTAAAACATATAAAACCTTTACGACACGTTAAGAAAATATAAACAGCGTAACGTGACGCGTAACTAAACGCGATTATCGCTTAATTTAATTTAATATTAGTAACCCTATCTTACACTACACTTCTTCCCTCTCCCTTCACTTTAGTTAAATCTTAATCCTTCCACATTTCACCTACTAGTTACTAGATACACTTAATGCTAAGCTTTATATCCTTAGTTAATTATATCATTATTAAGCTTAATTTTTATATAAAAGGGGGGTTATATAGTTAAACTTCCCACTCTACAGAAGTGAAGATGTTATAATAAGGTAAGTTTACATTACTAAAAAGAAAAGCTTTTTAATCTTAAGAAGATATGTTAAACCGAAATAGCTTAGTAACCTTTTAAAGCTCTTAGTAACTTTAACATCTTATAATATTTAAATTATAATAACTTAAGTGCCTAATCTCAGCATCTTATAATATTTAAATCTAAGTAAGTAACCCAAATACCTAATCTCAGCACCTTATAATGCTTAGATCTAAGTAAGTGGTCTAAGTGCTTAATCTTAACATCTTATAATGCTTAAATCTAGGTAGTTGGTCTAAGTGCCTATTCTTAACATTATATCCCACCTCACATTATAGTGACCACACAAGGCTATCCTTATATTATCTTGTCTTTAAACTCTAAGGAGTGAGGCTTAATTATATTAAAAAAGATACAAGTAAGGTCCTTAACCCTCTCTTTAATCTAAACAGGTATAACCCTCTCGATAGCCACTTTTTAAGCCTAGGTAGACACGCTTATCTTAATGATTACCTAGTTAAAGGCTATACGTAGACTTTTATAGGCTTTACTAGCCCGAGCTAGAGGCGGAGCGAAGCTCTATTAGCGACCCCTTAACCCCTAAACGAAGCCATTCCCAGAAATGCTAATATGCGGACACAGACCATAACACTAAACCGTAATAAGGTACGCGACAGCTCTGGAATCTTCTCTCTCCCTCTAATTAGAGTAACGTGGTTATATACATAAACGATAAGGCCTCTTACAAGGCCTCTCCTCTCTTTCTTCCTTTTCCTCACGTTCTCCATCTTCGTTAAGTAAGCTTAGCTAGTTACAACACACTACCTTACCTATTACATTATTAATGTTTAGATTATAAAAGTCTAAGTGCTAAAAGTAAAATAATTTATAAAATAAGGTACAGGTTAAAGTAACTATCTACCTTATTCGTAAAGTCTTTAAAAGCTATTAACTTAAATTATATTTTAACATAGTAATATAATGCTGTATATATATGAAAATACCTTAAACCTAACCCGAAGGCCACTATATAATTAATTAGCTGGCCTTTAAAGACTTAGTATTAGGTAATAATATATGTGATTTACTTTATAAACGGAATGTGTATATAATATATATTATATATTATTACAACCTGCACCCAATATAGGCCTTAAGAGGACTGGCGCAGGTTAAGACAGAACGTATGGCAGGACGCTAACAGGTAAGGGGCGTTCCGAAGACGGCTTATTAAGCTAACACTCCTAAACGGGGGGTTTAATATCACTATAGGTCACTGTTATTATAATACATAAAGGTGAGTCTAAACAGTAAGACACAAATAAACAATTAAATATTAGCGTGAGGAACTAGAGTCCCTTACGGTGGTTATAGGTATAACTATAACTATTTATACTAATTAACTAAAAGGTACCTTATACCTTAATTACTATACTCTCGTTAAGAGGCAGTGAGCAGAGTGATTACCTTTCAGGGTTACTCACTTTAATTACTAGGTTTTAGCGAGATTAGAGTAAGCAAATAACGATTAGTCGTAAGGGCTTTAAGTCTTTACACCCCTAGCCCAGTGCACAGTACCGTGCGTACTGCCTTTCTACACTGTTCCTTTTATAAGGGATTTATTAGGCCGCCCCGGCCCAAGTAACAACCTACAGGGTCGTCACATAATTCCCCCTTTTTAACATTCTTTTTCTATAAAGAATTCCAGTAGGCTCCTTTTTTCCGTAACGTAACAATACCTGCTAATAAAGTAAAGAAGAATAGGAAAAGCACTGTCCCCTTATCCACTGTTTGCTGTACTGTTTTTACAGAATTTATTTTAACTTTTAACATCGTGATACCTGTGAAATGCAGTCGTTATTAACGCTTAAAACTGGCTAACTGTAAGGTGGCCAGTAAGAGTGAGTTGTGTGGCTACTATATGGCGGCCGGTGGGACTGTATACTTGTCTTATAACGTTTACAGAAACGACCTATCTGTCCTTTACCAGGTTCTAGATAAAAAGAAGCGTCTTAACTCTAAGGAACGTAACACTTTTATAAAGCTCCTTTATATTAAGGACTAGTAGAAGTCCTTAGCTGTTTGTGCTGACGAGCTCTTTAGCTATAAGTTAAAGATTATTACCGAAGAGGAGCGTTTAGCGTGGGAGGTAACTGTGCTAGTTCTTAAGTTTAACTGGGGAGGTTTCCTAGTGGAGTCGGCGCGTGGTCCTCTTTCCGGGGGGTTACTGTAACCGGTAACTTCTTCTTAACCTAGTCCGTTACTCTTTTCTTTTAATAAATAAAAACGGCCTTTCCTAGCGTAATAGTAACGCACCTGCTTATTCTCTTTTTACTAACTTTTTTTTTAACAGTACTTATTTTCGTATAGAACGCGCTGGGAACTCCAGAGGAGGCCCAGCCTCCTTATTAGGTCTAAGGTCCTTATAACTCTGGTTAAGGCTTCTAATAAATGTCCTTCCGTACCTATTAAGGAGTTTCTTGCCACTTCTCAGGCTCTAGGTCCCATAGTGGTCTTACTCTTTAGTATAGTAATTTAAATGTTAAATCTTATCTTATTCTTAATTCTTATTATTAATTTTAATCTATTAAGATTCTTTCAGTAGAACTCCGCAATTAGGTCTGGGCACTTAAGGTTTTTAACCAGTTCTTATAAATTACTTTTAAGGCTGTAATCTAGCCACTTAATAAGATACTTAAATGTATTCTTTCCCTTTTATAAATCTATAACTTCCTTAACGTCGTACTTATCTTTATCGGCGTTAACCTTAATCTTCTTTTCTAGAGGAACTCCCTTTAAGGTGGGTTCTAGAAGCGAGATGTGAAAAACCTTAATCTATACCTTTATACTAATAGGTAGGTTTAGTTTATAATTAAAGGTGGTAACCTTTTTCTTAATCCGGAACAGTCTATACCTTTTAAAGTTAAGCTTCTTACTAAGTTGTTTCAAATACAGGTTTTATGAAAAAAGGTAAATGTAATCTCCCTCTTAAAAAGTTAGTCCCTTAACTTATTCACTGTTATAATAGAGTCCTTTCTTAAGTATTAGTTACTTAGTTTAGTATTTATTAGTAAACTTCTTCATTCATTCACGTGTAAACTTAAGTTCGGCTTGCAAATGGTTATACAGTTCTTACATTCAGTTTACGCAGATTACAGCTTAAGGGGTATTAGTAGGCGGGCCTTAACGGAGCTTAGGCTCCTTACCGTAATTGGTGAAGAACGGTGATATACTTGTTAACTTAACTAGCGTTGTGTTATAAACTATCTGTACTGTTAATAACAGCTTAAACTAATTATCTTATTTAAAGTTAATATAGGCTTAAAGATACATTGTAAGTATCTAGTTAACTCGCTCTGTTTAACTATCCGTCTATGGGTAAAATGTTATTAAAAGCTTACTTTTTATACCTATTCTCTATATTAGTCCTTATTAGAACTTTAATATAATTAGCTTATCTTAATTTATAATAATATTATCTAACTAAAGGTGTTGTAAAACTACCTCTTTCTTAAAGATATAAGTAAGTTACTTTACTGTTATATTCTTTAAGGTTGGTAGAAAGTAGGCTTATTTTGTTAATCTATTAACTACTATAAGGATCTGGTTATAGGTGACTCCTGTAATAGGGTCCTTAGACTCTGGGATCCTAGTGATAAAATTAAGTAAGATTAAACTCTATAACACTTATGGTATAGAGAGTGGTTTAAGAAGCTTATAAGGCTTATAACGTTAATTCTGCTTTTAATAACAGATGTTACAGTTATTAACTACTTCCTTAACTAGCTTCTTTATTCCTAAGAAGGCGTACACTTACTGGGCTTATATAAGAGTCTTAGCTTAGCCTATATATCCTCTAAGTTAAGATTTATAAACCTGTTAAACGTACTCCTTCCGCTTTCCTAGGTTATAAATATATAATTTCTCTTAATACTAGAGCTTTACTCCTAATTCAAACACATTATCTACACCTTCTAATAGCTATTCTAGTTAATAACCGGTTTCGTTATAATTTAAATACATTAGGTACTCCTTCCCACAGTCTTACACGTGCTTTAAGAAGTCTCCTAAAGGGCACTTATACTTATAAGTGCCTTTTATTAACCTTCTTATTTAAAAGTCTTATTATTACTAATGGATGTTATACTTTATTTATAAGTTTATATAGACTTTAATAGTTTATTTTAACGTCTAGTTATCTAACACTTATAACGTATACTCCAGTGTACCGTTCTTAGCTTTATTAAATATAATAACAGGGATTAGGACTAGATTAACATCTTTATAATCCTATCTTTAGCTAAAAGTATCGGCTTGCTTATTATCTTTTCCTTTAATATGGTAGATCTGGAAGTGGAACGGGGTTATTAACTTTACTTATTATACCTGCTGTGGATTAAATTCCTTTATTAGGAAGTATTAGAGGTTATTATAGTTTAAAAAGACTTAAACCGGTTCTTCCGTACCGTTTAGATATAGTGCTTATTTAGTAAAGCATTAAATAATTACTATTAGTTCCTTATTGTAAATTAAATATTGTAAGGCTGGGCCGTAAATTCCTTTTAATAAGAAGGTAATTAAGTGGTATTTCCTATTATCCTGGACTTAGCTAAGTTCTCCACTAATTACGAACTTTAAGAAGTTGGTCTTGACTTGGAAAGGCTTTAAAAAATCAGGGAGGGCTAAGACTGGCACTGTAATAAAGGTGTGTTTAAGGTCTTTAAACGCCTTTTACTATCTATTAGTCTATTTAAACGGCTTTCCTTTACCTGTAAGTTTATAAAGTGGTTTTACGATTTTTGTAAAGTACTTAATAAAACAGTAATAAAAGTTTGTAAAGTTAATAAAGGTTTGTAACTTTTTTTAATTTTTTAAAGTAGGCTAGTCTTTAATTACCTCTGTCTTTTCTAGTTACATTTTAAGCTTTTTAGGGGTTACTTTAAACCCTAAATAATTTAGTTCTTAAACGTAAAAGTAACTCTTCTTTAAGTTTATTATCAGTTTCGCTTTTTTAAAAGCTATTAAAACTTATCACATATATTTTTAATATTCTTTTAAAGTTTTAGAATAAACTAAGACGTTATCTAAATACATAAAGATAAACTTATTAAGGAAGGGGTAGAGAACGTTGTTAATAAGGCCTTAAAAAGTCGTAAGGGTATTTGTTAATCCTATTAGTATAATATAGTATTAGTAATACCCGTTGTAAGTTCGAAAAGCTATCTTATACTTATCCTCTTCCTTTACTTTAACGTGGTTAAACCCTATAGGGAAGTTAAGACTAAAGAACTAATTTACCTTAATAATCTGTTTTTACATTTTTATAATAAATAGTAATAGGTAGTAATTCTTAATTATGTCCTTATTTAACGTTTAATAATTAATAACTATATATAACTTACTGTCTCCTTTCCTTAAGATAAACAGCATTAGGTACCTTGCTAATAATTAGGACTTTATAATAAACCCGTTCTTTAGGTTCTTATTAATATACTCCTATAAGGCCTCAGCCTGCTAGGGGTTTAAATGGTACGGCTAGAAGCTGTAAAGCTTCACTCCCAGCTTCAGCTTAATTTTATAATCCCACGGTCTACAGTCTAGTAATTACAGTATCTTTTTTTAAAATAGGGTAAACTTCCTATACTTAACAGGTACCTTAGATAAGTTAACTTTTTTACTTATCTGTAAATTAGCTTCTTACTTCTTTCTACCTTTTAAATCGTTATTTAGGTAATATAGTAAACCTTCTAATCCTTTAACCATCTTAATAAACCTAACCTAAACTATACTTAATTTTAAGGGTTTAGCGTACTTTTAAGTACTTTATATATCTTTAAAGCGGTTTAGAGCCTTCTTAGCTTTCTTTAAACGGTAATTACAGTTAGGGGACTTGTTAAAGGTAAGGTGGCTACTCCTCCAGTTAATCACAGGGTTATACTTTTCCAGCTAGGGTAAACCTAAGATTATATTATATCTTATAACTAATGTAACGTTAAAGTCCACTTATTATTCGTCCCTATCCACTTTAATTAGAAGTGGTAAGTGGTGGGTAACCTTACTGTTATTATATTAATACAGGCCTCCTTCTCCGTTTTAAATAAAAATAACCTCTTTATACTCTTTATTAAGGAGTTTCCTTTAGTTAATTAATAAAGGGTGCACTAGGTTAGAAACACTCCCACTATTAACCATTACTCTTACCTTAAATAACCTCCCTCTTCCGTTTATTATGTCGACATTAACGGAATAATACTTATACTCTTTTAACATCTAAGTTATAATAACTATTTATCCTTAAAGTCTTATCTAACCTAACCTTTAAATACCTCTCCTTCTTCTTAAGGTTTTTACTAACTAGTAAACTATTAGTTTCTAGCCCTTTTAAAGGGCTTACAGCCTTTTCCTAATTCCTTTTAGAAAAATAAATAGCTCTAGTAAACCTAGTAGTTAACCTTTCTTAAGTTCTTACACCTTAACGTCCAGTCGACTTTAAACAGTATAATGTTCCTAAAGTCCTTAACAAGTTAATAATATACTTTACAGGCTTAAATTATAGTAATATCTTTTTACTCTTAAATCCATTAATAATCTTCCCACTTTTACCATTCCCTGGCTTTTCCATTAAAATGTAATAAACATATCACAACTAGGCAGTTATTAAGTACCCCTTCTTACTAGCATGTGGTAGGGGCCTGGTTAACCACAGTAACCTTCCACTTATTACCAGATTCCCTTATTAGGGAGTAGGAAACTTAATAATAGGCCGGTTCTAACTCTACTCTTATAACGGTGTAATCCCGTCTTTATACGCTAGGGAAGTGGTTATAAAGGGCCTTAGGTCCATAATACCAGTTAAGAGTGCAGTTATTATATATATAATTAATCCACAGTATATCCTTATAACTGGGGTAGTTAACGTTAACTACAGGTGTTACAGTAGTGGAGTACGGAACGAGGGAAGTAGCACCTTATTCTTTTTCTTCTTCCACTTACCTTTATATGCGTTATTTCTCTTAAACCTTTTCTTAAAACTCAGGTAATAACAACCTAGCTTATTCTTCCATAAAATGGCCTTCCTTAACAAGTTGGTATTTAAGCTGATTAGTAAAGCAGACTTTATTACAAAGTTATAACTTAATTTCCACTACTCTGTCTTTAAACATTATAATAAGACCTTTAACCCGTAAGTCCTCTACTTTATCCACTAACTCTTAATGTTTTCCCTTTAACTCTTAAACTCTCTGCTAATATACTTACTTTATGCCTTCTTGTAAGACCTTTAAGGTACCGGTCTAAGGCACACCGGCTTTAATACAGGGTAGTTATTTAAGCTGTCCTTCTTCTAGGGAGGTAAGGGTGTTAATCCACTTAGCATACTTAAAGTATTTAAAAGTCTTAGGGGGTATTATTAAAAAGAACTTCCGTTTCTCCAGTTCAATTCTCTTAACTTACTCTCTTTTACCTTTTAAGGCTTACTTTACCGTTTAGGTAGCCTAGAGGGCTAATTCTTCAACTCCTTCTACCATCTTAGTAATTTCTAAGTTAGGGTCCTTCTTAGACTTCCTTAATTCCTAAGCTTACAGGGTAAGGTTTTTAAGGCCTGTAATAGCTAACTGGAACATCTCTTCCTAAAGTTAGTCTTCTATAACCTATACCTCTAATAATTCCAAGTTTTTACTTTAAAGTTGGTTTTCCACAACCTACACCTCTATAGCTAACTCTTTTAAAACACCTTTAAAGACTAGATATACTATATCCTAAAGTTTCTCTTCTTCTTCCTTATCTCCTAAGTTACACTTATCTATCCAGGTGCAGTCCTCTTCGTTACCTACTATCCTAACATAAACGTCTCCTAAGTTAAACTTAATATGCTTTCCTCTTTCTAAGACAGGTCTTTAACTAACTTACTTTAATAACAGGTATTACTATATTATATATCCTTTCTTATTATAATTAAAACATTAAACTTATAACAGGTCCTTAGGTTACTTTTATTACTATTATTATTAAAGTTTATCGTAGTTAGGTTGGTTCTGGTAGTTCACTATACTAATATCTATTAGCCTGGGATGGTGACCTGTCACAGTTAACTAGTTCCCCTTCTTTAGTTTACTTAACTAAGGGACTTAATCTTTCTAGAAGTTCTTTTAATAATAGTAATTATAATACTAATTATCGGCCTTAATAGCCATTTTAACCAGTTCTTACAAACAGTCTAGTCAGTCTTCTTAGTAAAAGTCTCCAGTAACGTATTCCTTTAGGCTACTTCAGAACAGCATTACTAAGGCCTCTTAGCTAAGTTTAATCTTTATTACTTTTAGTTTAAAGCATATAAAGAACTTAAAAACTAAGGACGTTTACCTTAGAGCTATAAGGTGTTACTTAGCCTATTAGGGGGCGTCTAGTTCTCTAAACTCAGTCCAGAGTTAATCGATAAATACATTAAAGTCGTCAAAAAGAGCCTAAATCTCAGGGGCCTCCTTACACACTCTATTTACAGAAAGGTTGTTAATTATCTTTACATAGGGTTCGTACTAGCAAGCGGCTACTCCATCTAATAAGGCTTCAGTAAACCTAACCTTTCCTTCTTCTTTAAAAAACTACTCGTTATAATAAGTGACATAACTCTAAAGCTGGGCTATTTAGGACTCCAGTTACGTAAAGTCTCCCTTAAAACGTAAGGGTGGAGGGAGCTTTACTTGTTTCTTTTACAAACCCTTAAGGTTATTATTCTCCAGCTCGACAGTGTTAAGTTAAGCTTAAAGTTTCTTAATAAGACTAATACGACTCTTAATATCTTTAGGGAAGGTTTCGTTAAGTTCCTTAACTAATCCCTACTAATTAAAATTTAAATCTTTAAGGCGTATAGCTAACTTATTAATAGTAAGGAGTTAAAGCTAAGTTTACACCTCCTTAATCTCCTTACCTTTTCTAGAGGTTGATATGTTAATGGGAGAGGGGTAGTGTTTAGGAGTTTAATAAACAGCATTTAGAACTTTAACGCTAATATTATATTATAACCTGCACTTAATATAAGCCTTAAGAGGACTGGCGTAACTTAAGACAGAACGTATAGCAGGACATTAACAGGTAAGGGGCGTTCTGAAGATGGCTTATTAAATTAACACTCCTAGACGGGGGGTTTAATATTATTGTAAGTTGCTGTCACTATAATACATAAAAGTGAGTCTAAATAGTAGGACATAAATAAATAATTAAATACTAGCGTGAGGAACCAGAGTCCCTTACGGTGGTTATAGGCATAACTATAACTATCTATACTAACTAACTAAAAGGTACCTTATACCTTAATCACTATACTCTCGTTAAGAGGCAGTAAGTAGAGTGATCACCTTTCAGGGTTACTCACCTTAATCACTAGGTCTTAGCAAGATCAGAGTGAGTAAACAACAATTAGTCGTAGGGGCTTCAGGTCTTTACACCCCTGGCCCAGTGCGCAGTACCGTGCGTACTGCCTTTCTACACTGTTCCTTCTGCGGGGGATTTGTCAGGCCGCCCCGGCCTAAGTGACGGCCTACAGGGTCGTCATATATATATGTGAAAAACTTATATAGTAACTTATTATAATTTCTTTATATAATAAACTTTAAAGAGTTTAATTATAATAAAACTCTTATTATTATATTTTATATAATAATAAGTTAATTTTTATTATTTTAACTTTTACTTTAAAATTCTTTATTATCAGTCTAGTCTCGCTTTTAACTTAACCTCCCTTATATTTTATATTATAAAGAATACCCACCTTTATCTATTCCATCACTTACAACTCCCTTATTAATTTGCTCCTTTAAAGCGCTACGTTAATACTTAAGCTTATTAAACTCCTCCCTCCCTTATATAAAATGTCGCTTGCGAAATAACTTCACATATACTTTACCCTCTCTTAAAAGATCAGTAATGCTTAATAAGTCTTAGCCCAGCTAAATAAGCACGCTGTGGAAAAGACGTTCCCTTAAACTGTTATTATATCTGTTAAGATCCCTAATATACAGTACTTAAAAGAGTTTTACACCTTTATAAATAGGTAGGATATTAACTCCGTTCTTATAAATAAAGTGACTATTATACGCGTTGAGTTATTAACTACTTTTACTGGTTAAAAAACTAAGGAACTAATTACTTTATAAGGGCTTCTTATGTTTAAGGATAAAGAGTGGAAAGTAGAGTGCACCTGTATTATAGGTAATCTTGCCTAAGCTCTGGGAATTACTACCCCCTTAGGTAGTGAAACCCCCTTTACGTCTAGCGCCGCAGTTAATATAACGAAAGAGTTTAACTAGGTGTATAAATTTAGTAAAAGATAATACATACGTGTAGTTTCTCTTACATATATAGTTATTGAAAAATTAGTGGTAAAGAAGATGTAAAAGCTCTCCCTTTATAAATCTGCTGAAGATCTTATAATTAATAAAAGTGTAGAGAAACTTACCTTTTAAGTCATAGATGAAAAACTTTTTACTTTTAAAGTAGAACTGTTAAAAGGTTTACACCTTACCCCAGATATAAGGGGTTATATATTAATATCCTTATATAGAACTGAGAAATAAAACCCCCGTTAAAAAGTTAAGCAGCGCCCCTAATACGAAGAAGAAGACTAATAGGGTTAAAAAAAGTAAAGGGAAGAAGGTAAAGGGAAAAGCCCCTCTGAAAGGAAAGGTGACAGGAAAGTAGCAGTAAGGCATCTCTAGAAGATGCCTGTCTTTAGACTTTTTAGAGAAAACCTTCCTGATTTGTATATATTAATCTTAGATATTAATAAAATAAACCTGATACTTAGGTGGACGACCCTAGTGGTGCTTAACACTTAATAGGCGTTTAGACGAGTGTATAAGGGCCTGGGAGTGGAAAACCTCCCCTGTAATGTTAAACACTTCCTTTTAAATAACATACGTTTTATTCTACCTAATATAATTAATAAAAACCTAGTAATAGAGGCTTTTAAGTCTCTTTAAAGATCAGTCCGCTTAAGGTGGCTGTTCCGGAATTATGGCTCTTAGAGCGATTTCTCTTAACATTTTCACATATTTAACCCTATATGGCGACCCCTTATTACGAAACCTTATATTAAGGAAGGACTTTAATGGGCCAGGGTAATATTAAAGTCTTAACTCTCTAACTTACCTACAGCTTATAAAATCCTTACACCTTAATACTAAGAGGTTAAATTATATCTCTAGTCAAGCTAACTCTTAGTTAAGATCACTAATAAAAACCTTAGGATCGCTGTCCTTACTACCTTATAGTATAAGGATCAGATCGCACTCTATATATCGGATAAAAACATATATAAACCTGCCCTTCCCTTTAAAGGATAGATGGAAGGATTACGTGACGAAATCTATATCACCTTAAGGGAACTTTTGTTCCTAAAGGAAATTATAAAGTACCTTTAGACCAGTAATATAAAAGTACCTTACCTTTATATTATTCTTAAGATTTATAAGAAACTATAGGCTTCTTAACCTATCATCCCTTTACACTCTTAGGTAATAATAAAAATGTCTAAGGTTGTGGATTATTTCCTTAAACCCCTCCTTAAACCTTATCTATAAGTTACTTAGTTAACCTGTAACATTATCCTTAATATTAAGGACGTTAGAATGATACAGGAGAACCCTAATTAAGTATGGCTTATTACGGGAGATATAAAAGCATATTACACTAATATCTAACCCCACTTATATTACACACGTATTATAAATATGTATAAAGAACATATACAGGAAATAGAAGATGTTGGGATTAATTTAAAATAACTGGCATTCCTTATTTAGAAAACTTTAAAATTGAACTTTCTTAAAGTTAATAGAGAACTCTTCCGTTAAAAGAAGGGTCTAGCGATGGGAACACTATATACCCCCACACTAGCTAACCTCTATATAGTATATGATGAAGAGAGAAATGGTTTTAGAACTACACTTACGGACGCTGCTATTCTCTTTTTCTAAAAATATATTAACGATATCTTCTTTATTATTAAAAGATTAAGAAAGGACGTTAAAGCATCGCTTAGGCGATATAAACTTAAGGGCCTTAAAGTCATATAGGAAATTTAAAAGTGGAGTATCGTGTTTTTAAATTTAGAAATCTATTTAGAAACACACGGCCCTTAATACACCGAAATCTATTATAAGGTGTACCACAAACCCCTAAATCTCTTTTAATATATTCTTTAAAGCTCTAACCACCCTAAACCCGTTAAATGGGCTTTTATTAAAGGGGAACTAGTACATTTCTACTATAACTTATTAAAACACTCCTCTTTTAAAATAAGTTATTAAGATTTTTACTTATATCTACACCGGAGAGGTTATCTGGTTAGAACACTATGTAGGTGGTTTACCTAATGCTTATGGGATTAGCAGTTAAATTATTTATCTTCTTTAGTGGAAGATAAATAACTATTAATACTTCCCTTAAAATATAACCTAATGTGGGAATATATACACATGGCTAAGGTTACTTAGGATCTGCATGTTAGCTTCACTAGTAGTTTTATATTAGAAACTTTGTAGCATCTGGTTATAAAATCCTTATCTTAAACACCGTCCCTCTTTAATACGGTGTCGAAATGGAATTCTCACATATTGTGAAGAATCGTACTGCGCTCCGCTTACCCTCTATAGCAGGTTTAACAGCTAAAGATAGATAGAGTAGGAGAGGCAAGGGCTTTTACCGTTAACCTTACTCTTATACCGTTAATTATCCTCTTAACTTAAAAGTAATATTAGGGGAATAAAGTGCTTAAAAAACCTATCTTTTAAACTTTTATCCTAAGAGTAGATTACTTTCTTCTCTATTAACACTTTACGTTACGCCCTTTTATTTATAAGTCTTATTATAAACTGATATTTTCTTTTCCAGCCCCCTGAATTTATATTATCTCGACATTAAGTTATAGTTAAGGAAGTGGCTTTATGTTATAGGGGAAGAGGTTTAAAACCCTAACCCTAACCCTAACCACTAACCCTAACCCTAACGTCACTCGCAGTGCTTAGTCATTCCCGGCTTTCTTTAAGGTTACGTAACCTTAGAGTTAGAACTTAGCGCTTAGCTTAGAGTTCTTTAAAGTTACGAAGGCTTAAAGCAGAGTTGTTTTAATTAGTTAGTAGCTAGCTAATCGGCTGGCTATTACAACCTGCACCTGATATAGGCCTTAAGAGGACTAGCACAAGTTAAGACAGAACGTATAACAGGACGCTAATAGGTAAGGGGCGTTCTAAAGACGGCTTATTAAGCTAGCACTCCTAAACGGGGGTTTAATGTTACTGTAAGTCGCTGTCACTATAATATATAAAGGTGAGTCTGAATAGTAGGATATAAATGAATAATTAAATACTAGCGTGAGGAATTAAAGTCCCTTACAGTAGTTATGGGTATAATTATGGCTATTTATACTAACTAGCTAAGAGGTACTTTATACTTTACTTATAGTGTTATAAGTGCTTGTTACGTGAGCACTTTATATAGTGCGAGCGTTCTGCTTATAAGGTTTCCTTTACTCGTGGTGCAAGCACTTGGTATGTTGCGAGCAGCACCTTATTAGTTGTAAGGGCTTCGGGTTTTTATACCCCTGGCTTAGTGTGTCTGGACAGTATACACTGCCCCTCCTGCACTGTTCCTTCTGCGGGGGATTCGTTAGGCCGCCCCGGCCTAAGTGACGGCCTGTAGGGTCGTCACACTGGCCCTTAAAGACTTAACATTAGGTAATAACGTGTGTGACTTACTTTATAAATGGAATGTATATACGACACGCGTTACATGTGTATAAAAAACTTATATAGTGACTTACTATGGTTTCTTTATATAATAAACCTTAAAAAGTCTAATTATAACGAAACTCCCATTATTATGTTCTACATAACAGCAAGTCGGTTCTCGTTATTTTGACTCTTACCTTAAAATTCTTCATTATCAGTCCGGTCTCGCCTTCGGCTTAACCTCCCCCAGGAGTATAAAGACTTAAAGCCCCTATAACTAGTAAGAAAGTGCTTAGTAGCTTATAAGGAGTAATAACATTAAATACCACTTAGTTAACTGCTTAACTGTAACTATATAATACACTATTAAGTATAATAGATTAAGTAAGGTACGAAATACCTCCTGTCTAGTTAGTATAAATAGCTATAGTTATGCTTATAATTACTGTAAGGGACTCTGGTTCCTTACACTAGTATTTAATTATTCGTTTATGTCTTACTGTTCAGACTCACCTCTGTGTATTATAGTGACAGCGACTTATAGTGACATTAAACCCCTATCTAGGAGTGTTAGCTTAACAAGCCGTCTTTGGAACGCCCCTTACCTGTTAGCGTCCTGTTATACGTTCTGTCTTAACCCGCGCCAGTCCTCTTGAGGCCTGTGTCGGGTGCAGGTTGTAATAATAGGGTCGTCACATAGAGATTAGATTTATTAGGGGCGAGGTTTAGTTAAATAGAATAGCTAAGACGATATTATTATAGTTTTCAGAAACTATAGCATTTCTAAGTTAAGTAATGGTATCTTGCAGGTCCATAATCAATCCCTTTTTGCTCCCACTTTGCCGATTTTTCTCAGCCCAAACCCACCAACAACGCAGGCCGTGAGCATCCAAGCAAACAAGGTCCAGAACGCAGCCCTATACCCCTTCATCAGTGCCTCAGGAGTGTGTTTCTCCGGGGCCTCCAACTTGTCTGTCACCGTGGCCGAAATCACGGACATTGTTGTCAGTCCTATCGACACTCCAAGCTGTGAGACAGTGTTGAACACAGCCCCGGCGAGGGCCTGGGTGCGAACAGGAAACACATCAGAAACAATGATCAGACCGACAGTGAACAGAACGTCGCCGCTCATTGGGGCGAGAAGCTGCGCTGTAAAAGCAGCATACCAATACGGCCAGTCCGGGTTGATAACAGCCATGATGAGGGGAGCGCCGGCACATAACGTGGAAGAAACCAAGACGGCGTAGATGGCGGGGACGCGGTGCACGATAAATCCAGTGGTGAGGTTAATAATGATCCCAAAAATCAAGTTTGGCAGCAGGCGGAGGGATGCACCGAGGGCCGTGGTGCCCTGGATCTCCTGAAAGAATAGACTGCAAAACAACTCCATACAGTTCATGACAGCAATCGAGAGGAGTATCATGACGCAGACACTTGAGAATGCCGTATTCTTCCAGATAGAATTTGGTATCAGTGCCGGTTTTTGTGCGGTCTCCTGTCTTCTCATCCAGAATATGAAGACTGGGACGGCGATGACACCGAGAGATAGCAGACCAATGTTAGCTGGCCTCCGGATTTCCACGATGTCGGCTGATAACATTGCGAGAACATAGGAGAAAGTGGCCAGCGAGGTGGATGCCACCAGGGCGCCGAACCAGTCAACTTCGCGGACGACCCTTTTCACTACAGGCGAATTGGACTGTGCTTGGGGAACTAGAGGCAACGCCCAAATGCCTACAACCCAGAGAAGGAATGCGGCGCCGCCCCCGAAGTAATACCCCGTGCGCCACCCCGGACCGCTGATGAAAACGCCCCCGAGTACCAGACCAAGCGCGAACCCGGCCGGCATTGCCAAACCGAGGCAGGCAAAGCCAAGATTCCTGGGCCGACCGCTTTTCAAGGCGGTGGAGACAAGCGATATTGAAGACGGGACCACCAGAGCGCTGGCAATTCCCTGCATGGCGCGGAACATTATCAACTGGATTCCCGTTTGAGAAAGCCCGCACGCTGCGATAAAGATGGCCAGGGTCAAACATCCCGCCAAGTTGACAGACCGGGGGCCAATGACGTCGGCGATGGCGCCCGCAAGAAGCAGGCATGTGCCGCTTGTCAAGGAGTACACCGAAACTGGCCAAACCAGGAGGCTTCCATCCAGGTGGAGGTCTTTGGCGATGGCAGGCAGGCCGACGGTGATAAGGCCCCCGCTGAAGCTTGTGATGAGGTTGATTCCTGCGAGCTGGGTGATAATGATCCATGCTCGACTTTTCCGGGGTGGAAGTGGAAGAATTGAGTGTTGGACAGTGGGAGGGATGTGACTCGTCGTCGTTTGCGATTGATGTGAGAGGGGTTGGCGGTCCAAAGGGTTCAACTCCATCGCGACCGAGTCCGCGTACAAGCGTGATAGATGTCTAGGCCTGTTGCAAAGATGAAATATGCGGAGTGCGAGCAAAAGTACCTAGAGCTCTTTGTGCCTCGCACGGTCAGTAAACTGGTCCGCAACTGCTTTATTATGCCAGTTCTCTCTGAACTGAAGGATCAACCTCAAACTTGATTTGGACCGTCAGCTCAACCTTGTTGGTTGGGCCATGATTGGCAGGTATGCATGTTGGTCGGCAATGATGCAGCTCGTGACGTCAGTGGCTATTGCAGCTTACGGTTCGGCCAACAGCTTCTCCCAACCGTTTTCCAACCTCGGAGCGCTCGCCTCATCATTATTGTTTTCATCTCGGCCACCGAATGATTCCAGTCAAAACTGCACTGCGCCCGTACTGTAACTGATGCGCGCCGCCCACTTCCCCTAACTATAGCTTTGACATCATGAGATGGACGACCGCAGGTGATCAATACTGAAGCTTATTCTTTGCATATTGTACAGTCTCAAAAGTTATAAACGGGCCCCGATGGCGCAAAGCCAGTCAACCCATTCCCCGTTGATGGCATCAACTGCTTCTCCTTGCCCCAGGTATGTGCATCCTTTGCCAGTTCCTTCACCTCATCCAATGTGAACTTGGGCTCATTCAGTCGTCGAAACACACCTTACGTGTAATCCGGCGAGATTTTATGCAACTGCGCAAGATATTCTTTTTATTTGGCGCATACTGCTTATTGCGCGCGTGGTTTGCGTCGGTGCGTATCGGGCCGTCGAAGTTGAGTGAGGCATACGACTTGGCCATGAACGGACAGTTGACCGGGATCTGGTGTAGGTTGACCTCGATGTGGTGGTACTGGGCATCACGGTAGAAAAACATGCGGAACTGCAGCAGCGGGTCGGGCGAGTCTTCGATGCCAGGGACCATGCTGCCGGGAGAGAAGGCGACCTGCTTGATATCGCGGGTGAAGTTCTCGGGGTTCTTGCTGAGTACGAGCCGGTCGAACTCGTGCATAGGGAACTTGTCGTGGGACCAGATCTTAATCACGTCGAAGGGGTTAAAGCCGAGTGTCTCGGGGTCGGCTTCGGCGGGTTCCATGACCTGTACGAGGGCGGTCCATTCGAGACATATGTTCGTCGCGCTCAATGGCGCCCAAAAGATCGCGCTTCGAGTAGTCCGAGTCCTCGCCGCACATGCGAACGGCTTCGGCGTCGGTCAGCTGGCGACTGGCGCCGGCCGTGCTTGGCGACGAAGTGGTATTTGATGTAGACGAATTAGCCCGACGGGTTGACCCACTTGGACGTGTGGCAGCCATATCGGTCGGTTGAAGTGCTGCTGCTTCTGGAAGAGGAAGACGTCACTGGCGACGGGAATCCCGCCAACCGTCTTGCTGTGTTCCGGGTCGGACAGCGGGATGCTCTCGTTGTTGGTGAACTAGAGCCCGCCCGTCGTCCTCACGCTTTCCCCCGGCTACAACGCCGCCTACTCTCTTCATGGTGTCGGCGGGGCCTTTGTTGGCGCTCTGCATGTGGCTCATCCGAGGGCCTTGATACTCGCCCGTCATGGCACCGCCGATCGCCATCAATGTATCACTAAGGAAAATTCGCCGGTGGAATGCACGACGCAAGGAAACATCATCCAGGAATTCAGGACTGACCTTTTTGTTAGACCCCAATATACATCCCGAATTACCCGACTGTTGTGCGTCAACATGTTGTCATAAACTGAGGGCTCACGCCTGGCTCGCCGAATTTGGGCGTCATGACGTCAACGACTCGGTCTGATGAGCTTGTCAGCAGTGAGATATTAGAGGTTAGGAAGGTATGCTTGCTAATGTTCACTCCCGCTCGGTCCGCGTTGCCCGAGCCTGCGACTGGGGTCGTCATATTATGATGGATGTTATCCCACGTGATCGCGCCAAGTCGGCCGCCTGACCTCCCCCCAGCAAAACCGGGCACGTTGCAGTTGTTGAACTCGGGGCCGATGCGATAAGCCTGCAAACGGACCCATTATCCGATCGTGCTCGTGATGATAACCTCTGAATGGCGGTATTTAGTCTAGACTGAGCTGCAAAGCGGGTTTGCACCACGTTTTGAATCTGAAAGCAGTGAAAGGTGATGTCCATGTCAGCTATGAGGCGGCGTACACGGCCGGGGCCTTGCAGACCTAACTTATTGTTGCTAAGAATTGCCATTTCTACGTTCCGGCATCCTGGCATCGTTCTCTCAGCTACCTGTGTCATTCACACGATAGGTCGTTTAGCCTGCATAGGCGGGAATGATACGTTTGAGATCTTGCCCCGCGTGCTCCTTCACAAAGACTAATAATACGTTGACCCCGCGAATAGTAGATTCAAACCCCCCGAATATCGAGTGCTTCCGATGGCCTCGGTATTGAGCTTTTCGATAGAGGAGATCTCGAGTCCCTTCAGATTCCGGCAGATGGAACATGTCGTAGTGTGTTGCAGTCCACCCTCGTCCTGTACGGGGAATGATTCCTCGTGTGTTTTGGCCTCGAGAACGCACAAAACTAGTGGTGATAAGAGAGGGAAGTCTTAGAACGAGACACGTATATTCCCACGGCTTTGCTGCACCACCTGCTCGAGTCAATGGTATGATAGTTAATGGGCAGTTTAGCTGCTTTGATGCGATCCTCCATGATGATTTGAATACTTTTGGCTTCCCCACCCAGTTATATTGGAGATCCACGAAACAGGCTAGCTATGTAGCTATTACGTAGCAGATATTCTCCGCGGACAAGTGCACAGTTTGGGCCGAGCTCTGAGATATTGAACTGTTGTTGGAAAATCTACAAGAGGCCTGTCTGAACTTTACCTTGCTCTGGAATGAGGTGATTCGCGACTTTCGTGTGGTATAACCCCTTGAGCCCGGCTCTCTGAAGCCGAACAAGATAAGAAGATGCCCTGAGAACTACACAAGTAGCTATAACACATACCACAAAGCTTTCCTTTAGGTACTAACCTCGACGATAAGGACGGACCAGCTGGGAGAATATCACGTGCAAATTGCGTGCGGATCGCTGGCCATGATTAGCAACAGATATACTCTTGTGGAACAATATGGATGTAGTTGCTGTTACTAAATGCTAGTATCAGTGGATTCACTTTTGCAGTGTTTTGATGCAGCAGTCTAGTTCGACAACTCTCGATCCCAAGTCTTGTCATATCTGCACCATGTTATGCGATGGATAGAAGCCACATGGTGTGATCAGGGCTTGCTCGGTATGCCGAGATACTCTGTATCCCTGACATAACTCTGCCTCGACCCAGAGAATAGTCGCATATGACCCCACTAGTTCCGCTCAACCTACGATTCGCAGACTGGAGGGATTAAGTCAGAAACAGACTTTAATAACTCCTAACAAACAAAGGGCAGCCCCCTGTTTAGCGGCAAGAGTGGCTCGGATCAAGACCTTGAGGCCATGGGCGATTAGGATTAAGTCTTAAACATAACGCAAGCAGTTAGTGGAGACACAGAGATTGATCCTGGTGGTGGTGACGACGATAAAACACCTGTTAAGAGTATTTTTTTTTTTGGCGACAAGTCGCAAAACTAATTTTCCTCTGCAACTATGGTAGTTTGAGGAAGATATCTGCGAAAGGAAACGATGGGTTGTTTTTATGGAATGACAGATGATATGTTTGGAGTTGTGTACTAGATTGTGGCATCTGATTAGCAGTAGCACCTGCTGCCGAAATGACAAATCACGAAGAAATGCAGAGGGTTGGTTAATGATAGCTCAGATTCTTAAAACTTGTCAGAGGTGAGTCACGCGTCGGATGGTCTGCTGGCTGAAGTTGAAACAGGTAGTCTGGATTTGAAAAGCCTGCACCAAACTTCGCCCCCAGCTAAATTTTAGGCACATAATATTCAGACAGTTGAAACTAGAATATTTAAAAAGGCGCGAAAATGGAAAATCTTGCTGGCAACGGTCCTATCGTCGATGCGATTGGCTGCAAGTCTCGCCGGTGGGGTGAAACCTGTGGCTGTCCGTAGATTTCGCACACTCGAGGTTCCAGGGCCTTTTTCTTCTCCAACCTCCACATCCTCTTGTTAAAGAGTCGGCCTCCACCCCGAGATAACCAGGACGACAGATTCCAGGACGGTCCCTCCTCATTCCAACTATCTTCTCCATTGCCCATTCCCTCCCGGACCAACGCGACCTCACCGCTTGGAACTTTCTTTTGCTCACTTTACCCCGCTCTGACTCGGATGCACTGTTGCCCAAGGTTACCAACCAGATTCGGTCGCAACGTCGCCCACCTTCCTTCATTGCTGAGGTATCCAGAAAATAAGGAAAGTCGGGGTTCCAGAATCCGGAAACCGTGGTGGGGTAAACCAGCGGCACGACACCAACCGCCCAGCGCAAAGTCTCGAAATGAACCTTCAATCACATGATACGACCTTCGTCAAGCCGACGCGAGTGTCCAGAGCAATCCCGATCGTCAATCCCGACTCGCGAAAAGAGTCGCCCACTCGAAGCCCAAAGGTCGACAGCAGCGACTCTCGCCTAGTACTCTCACCCAAGGTTCGGGCGCAGAAGGAGGCCGCTTTGGCTGCGGCGGTGGCTCGTGGGCAGATCGAAAAAGCTCTCAATCAACCCAGCCCAGCCGTTAGCAGAATCAGCAAAGAAGATGAGTTCGAGCGTGGATTTGATGTTTATGCGACACCTTTCGTCCCCGAAAAGATCAAGGTGGTCAACACCCTTCCCGGCCGCCATGTTGCTAGTACTCTTCCGTCCAAAGGAATCGACCTCGACGCCTACGCGCGAGAGGCTTTGGGTTCCAGACTTCTGCCGCCCGTAGTGGCCCCCAATGTCGCCCACCCGCTTCATGCCAGTCTCTTGGATCCGCCCGCTCTGATGTCGCTGACGTACGAGAGTTTTTTTCGCTTCCACATTGATCTCGAAATCCAACACCAGCAACGGGAAAACGAAAGCTACAGTCTGCATGCGCATGAGGCCGTCGTGGAGTTCCTCGGGGACGAGCAAGCCAGAGTGACAGCTCAAGTGCCTGGTCTCCGGGAGAATAGCCCGTACGTGGAGGAGGACGACGTGGTTCAGCTACGCCAGCTTCGATTTGATCATGCGGGCCGCCTCCTCGAGGGGCTGGGCCATGTGGTGCCCTTCGGCGCCGCGGTCCCATTATATCCCGCGCCGGGTCCGTGGACAGAGATCATCTATAATTCTCGTGTCATCGCAGTGAGGAGGTCTACAGAGAAAGAGGAACTGATCTTACTTGTCTCTGGCATGACGTATCACAGCTCAGAAGTTCTTGTAGGCTACCCCCCGGGCCACTTGCCAGCGGCGGCGCACAAAATCAGGTTCAACATTCAGTTTCCCGTCCCAGCCGATCGATACTGGCCGATGGTGCAAGCACTCCCACAAGTTCAATCGTCGCTGCTGCGGGCAAACAAGATAACGGCCGAGGCTCAAGCCATGACGACAAGCACTAGAAGCGCAGCGACCATGGTGAACGCATTCTGGATCCAGTCAATGCTGTTCCCAACCGAGGTGGACTGCGCCGTGCAAGCCAACGCGCACTCGGGCAGCTTCAGTCACGACCTCTACGACCGAGCGCTCAATCATGAGCAGCGCATTGCCGTCGAGAACTTGTGCGGGCAGAACTACGGCGTCATGCCGTACCTCATCTCAGGACCACCGGGAACGGGCAAGACAAAGACCATGATTGAAATCGCCCTGCAGCTCATTAACAATGTCGCCTGCGTCTCACACATCCTCATCTGCGCCCCGTCCGAGCAAGCAGCCGACACGTTAGCCGACCGTCTGCGCGCCTACGTCAAGCCCAGCGAGATGCTCCGGCTCAACCGGCCAACGCGGACCTTCAACGAAGTCCCCGACACGATTTTGCAGTACTGCCACTCCGACGGAACCGCGTTCGACATGCCACCCTTCGAGAAGCTCATGGCATACAAGATGGTGGTAACGAGCTGTCGCGACGCACACATGCTCATGCGCAGCCGCATGACCAACACCGACCTCTACACCGTCGAGTCTGGCCTACGCGCCCGGATTCACCCTCAAGACCCACCACCCGCAACCGCCCAGCTCCACTGGAACGCCCTCCTCATTGATGAAGCCGCACAGGCAACCGAGCCCGAGTCTTTGATCCCACTCCTTGTCGTCGCCTCTCCGCCGGACGCACCCCAGCTCGTTTTCACCCCCCTCCTCGTCATGGCCGGCGACGAAAACCAGCTCACCCCACGCACCTCGTCACCAAGGACCCCCCTCCAGCGCTCCCTCTTCGCACGTCTCTTTGCGCGTCCCGTCTACGCAAACCACCCTCTCGCGCGGCACTTTCGTTCCCACCCCGGCGCCCCCGCTACCGCCCCCCTGACCATTAGCCCAGACATGGTCCCCGTCCTCCGACCCGCCTTCACCAACCTGATCCGCAACTACCGGTCCCACCCCGCCATCCTCGCCGTCCCCTCCGCCCTGTTCTACGCCGACACGCTCGTCCCCGAAGCCGACCCCTCCTCCACCCACCGTCTGCAGGCCTGGAAGGGCTGGCCCCGCAGCGGATTCCATCACTGGCCCGTCCTCTTCCACAACAACACCTCCCCCGACGACCTCGAGCGCGACGGCGGCGGGTGGTACAACGACGGTGAGGCCCAGCTGGCGTGCCACTACGCCCTGAGCCTCGCAAAATCAGGACTTGTCGCCGAGGCCGAAATCTGCATCATGAGTCCCTTCAAGGCGCAAGTCCGTCGTATCAGAAAGCTCATCCGACAAGAGCCGTTCCGCCTGTGGGGGGTCAATGTGGGCCCGACCGAGGCCTTCCAGGGGCTGGAGTACGGCGTGGTGATATTGTGCGTGACGCGGTCGAGGAGGCGGTTTGTGCAGAAAGATCGAGAACTGGGATGGGGGGTGGTGGGGATGCCGAATAAGATGAATGTGGCGCTCACGAGGGCGAAGTTTGGCTTGATTATGCTTGGGAGCCGGGAGCTTTTGGTAAAAGAGGACCAGAGCTGGAGAGCTGTGGTGGCGTTTTGTGAGAGGAATGGGTTGGTGGTTGGAGACAAAGATGACGTCGAAAGGAAGACGGGGGACGTTAGGGTGGCAATGCAGAGGACAAAAATTGAGTCATACTTGGTGGAGAGGTAGATGGTCAGTTATGAGGTACCTGCTCCTCGCCCCAGAATATTATTAGCACGTGTAACCTGTTATATCGGAATTTGATGCTAGATTCTCGTCGTTGTCATGTTCGGTTCCTGTCAGAGACGTGACTTGCACCCAGGCGGGCGTGCCATTATGTTTAAAGAGGCCTCCACGACGACTACTTGCTGGTGCATTAGGCAAGAGGGGTAGGTAGGACGCCGTGTGAGGTAACCAAAAAAGAACAGAATATGCACTGCCCGGTACGCAGTTGCCTATGTATTAGGCACACAATACGAAGTAAAGGCGGGGCAAGCTTTTCATAAAGGGAATAATAACCCATCCACTGCCCCTGATTCCCTTTTCGATCGTCTAACCCCCAAATATTTACCATCGCCGCGCTGTTGCGGCAAAGCGGCGCAAACCATCTATGACAGCACAAGACCCAACGCATACCATCAGCAAACATTCAGCGTGTTCTTGATCCTGCCGAATATAGGGCACTGAACCAACTTGGGAGACAAGACCCGGTCCCCGACGTCTGGTTAGGTTTCGGAAACCACATACACGAGGAGCTGCGGCAGGAGCTCAGCGACGAAGCGCCCTGTTTTATCCGAGCCATCGCACAATGCTTTTTAGACGAAATTACCCTGGAGGAGTACTTTGACCGCCTCATTAGACATCTCGAGGTCGACACTGCGCGCCACATCTTCGACAATGAAAGATCGACCAAATTAAGCAAACTTCTCAATGTCGACCTCATCGCAGGCGCAGTTAAGTCCCTGATGCTGAATCAGAGGTTCGCCCCTCCCTGCGCCGCAGGTAAGATAGACTTCCGCCTCCTCATCCTACCACGCAAAACACCAAGTTTGGGTCTGATTCACTCCGCACCATCTTGGCAGAAGCGTCTCAGCTCAAGCATCTGTGTCTTCCAATTCGCAAGATCGCAGCAGCAGAGAGTGCGGACGGCAGAGGAAACAGACTTATCTGTAGCGCGTCGGCAACTTTGCTCCTCGCCATCACACAGTGGCCGAAAAACAACAGGGACCGTCTTGCTGTAATGAGGATGTTGTTAGAGGAGGGTTGCGACCCCGACGGCAAAATCTCGGACAACATGTGGGACGATGGGTCCGGGATGAACCTGCGTCGAAAACAGTTTAACACACCACTGCACCAGGCCGCTAGGGGAGACGATCAGATGATCAAGTTATTGCTGGGGTTTAGCGCGCGAATCGATATCAAGAGTAGGTCGAGAGGTAACAATCCAGCAGAGCGCGCCATGAGCTACCATCGTGTAGGGACCGCTAGTAAGCTAAACGGGCAGTAAGTACCGGTTTCTAATCTACCCGAGGGTGTAGGTGTTTGTCATGGGGAATGGCAGTTGGATTAAGTGAGATTGGTGATGCGAGCTGGCTTCTTTGCCTAAGATCTAGCGAGCAGCTCGATACACTCCAGCGTGCTGTACTGGGCTCTGGGAGTGACTCCAACGAGGTACCCAGGGTGAAAACATTCCGAGACACACTTTTCATCGCAGGGAAATGGCAGGTAGATTCTAGTGACACACACAGAAAACTTAACATCTATGTTACAACTGCAAGTGGATATCCAGAGGGCCCGGAATTCATTTATTCCCCTCCCCTCGATCCTTTGTAGTCCGGAATTGTATCTATTTGCATCACACTCCAGTTTTTATATCAGTCTTTGCAAGTGGGAAACAGGGCGACGGCTACTTTCTTACACTCCCCTGCATAGAATGTTAGTTCCTTACAAGATATTCGCCGCATGCCCCTAGTAGAATCTAACTTAGTGAACGTCGTCAAATAAAAGGATAAGATCCCACGAAAGTTCTGACTCACATAATTCACGACTAAGAACCCATCTGGTCTACAACCTAGGAACCTATCTATCACGTGTCTGCAAACCTGATTCGGTGTGTAGCGTGGAACAAATTCCTGCACGCTACCCCGAAGGCCATGTGGGTGCACGTTTCGATCGGCCTTATCTCGTCACGTAGTATCACCGATAACATGCAGATGTTGATACTGCCTCCTTGGCAGGGCGGGCGTCACACCAGGGCCCCTTCCCCTCAGTCTTTACTACCAGTAGCAATTCCAGGCGCCTACAGATGCTGTGCCTCAGCCACTGCTTGCCCCTCCTGCGTGACCACGGACTCGGCCCACAATTTTACAATTTTTGCCGTTGGACATCAAATGCTCGAAAGCTGTGGATGTCTGGTGCGGGAGGAACGGACCGCCCCCGGACCAATGGGATCAAACACTTAAATGACCCAGTGACGTTGCACACGTAAACGCATGCTTTTTGGGGGTGTCAATCCGGCACCTTCACCGAGCTGCTCAATCAGGACGTGCGCCGTTGTGAATCTGAGGCGGGCCGCTGTGATACACCGCAGGGAAGTTGCAACAGGGATGCTATGTGGTTTGAAAAGCGAAGGGGGGAAAAAAAATCACGCAACAACAGCGCCAGGGGTATTTCTTCGCGATGAACTCCACCTGCGATATTCTTGGATCGCACTTTTCGAGTGGATTCGACCCAGCGCATTGCGACAGGCATCCGGGTTAAGGGTTTTCCAAGTACGAGCTTAAAAGCGCTGTACTTTTCACCCCTTACATCCACCTAGCTTATTCGCGGTCAGATATCCCACGCGGTTAGATAACACACCACGAGCTAAAACCCCCGTCAGTCTCTTTTGATATCTAGTTTTCTAACCTGAAACAAAACCCCATGCGTCCCTAGTTACGAAGCGAGCTGTGGACCACTCCTGGAAGTGCGCTGTAGCGACCAAGCAGTCCTCCACAAACCAAAAATGCAGAAAATGAACATCGGGGGAAAAAAAGATGATGAGGAAAACAGTCCCCCCAAACCAGTATTTGTGATCCTGGCTGTCCTCATTTTACGCCCCTGAGCTGACCGGTAACTAATCCTCCGTAGCAAGACCTCCGTAACTGTCATCCTTCACGCCCCCATGACCCAAAAGAACCGCTTGTAATATCATAGTATTTCAAATCACTGAGACCGCCCCAAGCTATCCGCATCGGATTCCGATTCCCGTTTCTCAAATGCACCGACCAAACCAACCAACCGCTTTTATTCCCATGTCACTTTTTTCCTTTGCCGTATTCTTATTCTTTTTCAGCACTCGATGAAGTTGCCTACTGCGGCGGCGCAGGCGTCCGGCAGTACCCGCACGCCCTTCCGGGGATGACCCAGACTTCCTGGCCATTGGCCGCGCAGGTCTGGCAGCGAACTCCGGGGAGCTGTTGGTTTCTTTTTGTCAGCGTCTGTTCTAAGCCCATGTTGTGAAACCAGCCAATCCAGGCTGACGTGAGGATGGTTTGTGATTTGGCTCCACTGGGTCGGGCACGGGTGGGGGGGGGGGG
>Ga0247760_1000796_pt1 | contig 32343 bp, 25 predicted proteins | sample UWRJL171409R4_FD_179936 | JGI IMG/M metagenome (GOLD analysis project Ga0247760, IMG submission 179936) | Plant litter microbial communities from Arlington Agricultural Research Station in Wisconsin, United States - UWRJ-L171-409R-4 | ecosystem: Environmental > Terrestrial > Plant litter >... | reverse complement strand
CTCCGGTCCTCGCCGACCCAGGCGCCCCGGCCACCGCCGATGCCTTCCCCCCGGTCGCCGCCGACACCTTCGCTCCGGCCCTCCCCCCCCCAAGCATCGCCTTCGATCCCGGCCCGCCCTGCCCGCCAGACGCCCAGCCCCTGTCCGGCTTGGGGTCTCCGCCCGACATCGACTTCACGGCGATGCTCGAGTCCGCCCTGCCAGGGACGGAGTTCGCTTCGGAGGCACCCCAAGCGGACGGGTGGTTTTTCGACGGGCAGCAGCCCAGCTACGCCCCGACCGATGCCACGGCGTACCTGCAGCATCCGGTCGACTCGGGGGGGTCTGGGGAGTTTGACTGGTTGGGGGATGGGGCGGTGGACCCGCAGCTGTTGCAGCTGGCGGGAGACCAGGATATGGGGCTTGATTAGGAGGAGTTGGTAGTTTTGTTTTTCGCAGGTGGGTAGGTAGTTTCTTTCGTTGGTTTCCTTTCTTAGTTTCCTTTGTTAGTTTTTCTTGAATGCATTGCATTGTCTTTGTACCCCGCTGAGGCTGGATCTTGTGGTCAAGAAGTGCGGCGGCAACAAGCCTGGGTACATCATGGAGATGGTTTTATCATGGAGTCTGGATGGCTCAGCAGAAAGAGCCCCCGCACGAAGTACTCTGGGCGGGTTCCCAATGGCTCAAGTTGTCCATGGCCGAAGGAAATACGGGTTGCTAACCCGGTGATGACAGTTTTCCGCCTTGCCATCGCCACTAATCTCTCGCACAGCGACTCTGACGTCCGTTGAGAATACCTGCCTAGGTATGAAGGTCATCTTTGGACAGACTTTGGGCGATAGCGATGACCACTCGACTGAGATGGTTGTGATAGATGGTCCCAGGATCTTGGTCGGGATCAGCCATGTTGGGCGTCCTTGTCTCGCTGGCCTGGGATTCATGGTAAGCCGAGGATGACAGTTAGCAGTATCTACCATCTTGCTAACGCTAGGTATCAACACCGTTCTCCTAGGCCACGGCGGCAACGGCCAACTCACCAGCAACACTACCCGTCTGTTTCAAAGAAAAAGACTCAGAAGAAGAAATACCAGGACTAAAAACGGCCTTCCGGTGAAAAACAGACTCCCCTTGAGCTGGCTGTGATATAAAGTCTTCAACTGAATGTGCTGTTCGCTAAATGCAGCTAGATTTTTGACCGCGTTTGTCGTCATGACCACCGGCTGTTCCCAAGCTTGTAAGTACTTCCTTTATCACCAAGCAGCGATGCGCCTGGAATTCTTCAGAGACAAATAATTAGATGGCTGGGACATGTGGAAATTCAGACCCGGCAGGCGGTTGGGGGCTAGGTGCGCCAACTTGCGCCCTCACACTTGCTTGGGCCAGTGCCAGAGCTGGTGCTTAATCCGGTGCTGGAGCCGGTACTGGTGCCGGTGCCGGGGCAGGCGCTATTGGTTCATTTTACAGGTAGGTTTCACCTAGATAAAACTCGACCACTTCGTAGTAGTCAATATTATCTTCCGTAACAGCTCTATGTTGTACCCTAAAGTTGCCCTCAGCAATTCCCATGTTCGTGTGTGATCCTAAGCCGCTCCTGAGCTGGGGTGAGCTATGGGTGAGCTAGCCTGCACAGCCGTGTGGCCCAATTTTGGACCCTCGACTAAAGTTACCATCCGGAGATTCCGGTACGTTCCTCGGTTTGTGCTAACCTTACCGCATAGGTTGCGGCCACGTCAGCAGTGACGTTAGTCACAAAATAGGATTCTGCTAGCATGCAATGCAGCCTAGACGTTTGACTGTATGTAGTAAGGTAAAGTACGGGAAGCGGTGGAGGAAGGGATATGCTCGATTCTTTATTACTCTCTCGATAATTTCCCCATCACATATTAAGAAGTACTTTAACTTATGGCGTGATACTATGAATGAATTTGTAGGGATAAAGCTCCCTACATGCCAGAAAGATCACTTTTGAGACTCTTAATTTGCAGCGCAGGATTTCTGACAAAGCTAAAGATATTCCTTCGGCTGCAGCCTAATCGCTCTCAGCCGCACTATAATTTGTTAGACTGTTGCGCTTGTTAACAGAGAGAGATCAGTTAATTACGTCGCAGTTGCGTGGCAGTTGCGTCTGTGAGCCGCCATGAGGTGCGAGTCTTTTTGCTATATAGCATTTATAGGCCGGAGGCAATAGGTCTTTAAAGAGGGTTGCTAGAAAACTAGGGAATTCCATACAAGGTCGATTAAAGCTACTGTGCTTCTGACAGCAGTGCTTAGTGATACCCTCTCAAATTACAGCCAGATCAGCCACTTTAGCCGTTATACTACGAAACGAATTATTCTACAGTGAGAATAACTTTAACAATTGTGAAAGCAGCGAGTATGAAAGCGGTAAGCAGTTGTCAGTAAGGATAAATTTACCTGATTAGGCAAGCGGTAAGCCTGTTACCAGTAAAGCTAGGCAATATAGGCAGGCGGTGAAGTTATATTAAGTTAAGCATTAAGCCTTAGCGGTAAAACAAATTTGCCCAGTCGCTTAACCTAGCCCAGACTATGGTTTATGCTTAATTGCTAGGCTGAAGAATCGGCCCTATAGCAGTATTAGAAACCTGGAGAGCACCTGAAAGCAGTGAACCTGGAAACGGCAAGCGGTCTAGGCAAACGGTAAGTATAAACGGTAACTTATATAATTTAGGAAAGCGGTATGCTCTTAGGCGGTAAGTACTAATTCACCCAGTCAATGCAGAGCTTAGATCATGGCCGGGCTTGACTGCTAAGCCAATTTCTTAGCTTATGATAAGTGAATTGATCTTTTAAATTTATAACTTAGTAGCCTAAAACATAGGCTTTACACTGTTAGTTTAAATATTAACTAACGCCTACTAATTAGTTCTCTCCACATAAACTTATCAAAGTAACTGTTATTAATAAGATGGCATTAACCCGATGAAGCAATGATAAAAGACAGCAGGGAAGGGATAAATGCCGGGAGAAGCTTTCAGAACATATTTATATAAATATATAACTTCTAAGTCTTAATATTTTACTAACATCAGCCGGCCCAGAGGTTAGGTATTAAAATAAAACTTACAGAAGTTCATCTTAAACCTTGAATAAAAGACCTATATGCTTAGAAAGTTCTACTAGGTAAAAAGGAGTATTTCTTTAGGATATTTACTATAAACCTGAGTAGCTATTCTATTAGCACTTATCGAATCCTTTATTAAGAGGTTGGAAAAAGCTTTAAGGCTGTGCTTTTTAATTTAAAGTTCTTAACACCAGATATTATTACCTTAGTAAGTCGAGTCTTTCGGCATTTAGCATTATAATTAACGTTATATAGCTCTCTTTTCCAGAACCCAGTTTTCGAACAAAGATTAATAAGCTTAAAGAAGAAAACTTGAAGCTTTTTCAAGAAATTAATAATTTAAGGAATAATTATAATGTAAAGTTGAAGTGAAGAGAGCTTTTAACAGCAGAAAACCGTCAACTTCACATCACTAAACAACAGCTTCAGTCACAAATACAAAATTACTCTAATACTGTAAATTATCTCAGAAATATCATATTAAGGTATATTCTTAGGCCGGATAAAGTACTACCTGTGCTGGAGGATTTAAGAAAAGAGGTATCTCTAAACAAGAGTCTTATTATAAATATGTAAAGATAATAATATTGTTAATTTTTCTAGCTACTGAGTACCCTGTACCGGGTACCCTGTACCGGGTACTCTGTACCCAGTATCCTGTAATGTGATTGCGTACCCCGAAACTACCAGCTGAATCTTCTGGAACACCAGAGAGTTCCAGAAGATTCCAACCCACTCCAGGGCCCCTTGGAGCCCCTGGACTACTCCGAACCTTCTGGAATTCAAGGGGGTGGAACCCCCTAAATCCAGTGGGGCTACTGCCCTACAGAATCAACTAGAACATTACAGTGGCCACGTCAGCCACTACGTTAACAGAACCACGTAGAATGGTTTAGAACAATACTATTCCACCATTGTATTAGTTAGTTCCACTTTACAGAAGGCTCTGGAATTCTTCCAGAGCCTCCTATAGCTTATAATAGGCCCTCTCCTCTCCTGTATCTAATTCTAGTTAAGCAATTCCACTTCATTCCAGTCATTATACAAGGCACTGCCTTTTTAGATCCTCTTGTTTCTAGCTTTAATATTCGCTGAAACACCCTTATTTACAGTAGCACTGCCCTATAATTCAGGCCTTCGTTTGCTTCCTACAGTGCCGTAGGCACTGTAGTACAGCTTGGACCAGTACTGCACTTCTTCCTCTAAGCCACAGCCGCTGTATTACAGCCCTGTGGGTTCCTGAAGTTTAACAGTAACTTAAGGTAGAAAAGTTACCTCGACCTTACTTAAAGTATCTAAAGGTCCTAGAGGAAATCCTATATAAGCTGCTTTACTAAAGGGCGGTATCTGGTAAAGGTGGTAAGGCCGGAAAGGGGAGTAAGGTTAAGGTAATTATGATGAACAAGGGGAAGAAACGTAAGTATAATGACTTATAAACCTTAAATTGGAAGGAAATCTATCCAGTACTTAACTCTTTACAAAATAATACTTCTAAGCTAGCTCTAGCAATAAATAGCTTGTTAAGGAAGAAGCGTTCAGCAGCTATAAAGAAACTACATAATTTAGGAAAGACAGCGGTTCTTGCTAAGCTTAAACGGCTCAGAAACTGATACTAAAGACTATTTTAAGCACTAAGCTATTAGAAAGAAACTCCCAGCTCAGCTGCATTATTAAGCACATTAACAGTAGTATTAAAATTATTGCTCTTAATCCCTAAAATATATATTATGTGTAACGATCCTACGCTAGCAATTAGCGCCTTAGCTGCCTAAGGCGACTTCAGGCTGACTAATTACTAGAAAGTGAATGGGCTTAAGGTCACCACTAATTATAAAAGTGTTCTGTAACATCTAGTTATTTTAGGCAGAGTAGAGGGTTTCTAAATAACAGACCCACTCTTAGTTCCTCACGCAAGCAAACTATAATACATTCACTGCCTGTAATTTTATATTAAGTTCTGGAGACCTGTCTAATAAAGACAATATCATAGAATTCTTAAGGTAAAGGTAATCTATTTAACTTATAATGGTAGAATATAACATACATCATCCACTGTTCCGAATGTTTCCAGAATAGCTAACGTAACCTAGAGCATAATCCCTAACAATTCACCGTTTATCTTAACTAATATACCGCGTACTCTTCCAGTATCTACTATATCTTTTCAACATCTTACACTTTAATTCTAGTAGCTCTGCTCTAGAGTGTAATGTCTTTTTAATAGGAGTCTACAGCGGAAGACTCCTAGAAAAGTACCCACTCAACACTACCTACCACTATTAACATAATAAAGCAAGAAAAGGACGCTACACAGACATTATATACGCTACTGTTTTATAACTGAACTTAAGACAGCAGATTCCCGAGATTAGATCTTAAATATTATAAGATAATAGTTAGAATAAGGAAACGTAGCAAAAAAGCCTAACGAGTAAATATATAGCGAGCTGTATACCCTAGTGATATTTACCTATAAAGAACGTATATAGGCCATATAATAAGATAGAAAAAAAAATAAGGAATGCTAATACTAAACCTATAATTAACGGGTATTAGAGATAGGGTATTATTATTTTTATAAGGTTTATATTAACGGTATTAATACCTGTAAGCCTAGATTGAAGAAACTTAATAATTTCCCGAGGAAAAATATTAGAAAGTATAGCTTCCTATGGGAAAATACTAGAGAGTTTAATGGGTAATTTATTATAAGACTTCCCTATTATAAACTCGGTACAGAACTCCCTTATACTAATTAAGCAACTCTTTAGCACTAAGTCCTTAATACGGCTTTTAATATCTCTAGAAATTTCGGAAAGGCTTATGGAGTCATTAGGTATTGAGACGGCATGTTGTTCAGCCACATCACGAATAACCTCGCGAACAAGATTACGAATATTAAACTATGAAGTTAAAGTAGAGCTTAGTTAATGTTTAAATTGGACTTACTTAACTGTAAGATGAGTATACTAGATTTAATACTGCTTTCACTCGATAGTGTATGTATTACTAATATCAACAAGGAAACAAAGATAATAATAAAAAAAAGCAAAAAGTAATGCTTTATTAGCCTAGGTTTATCCATTTAGAGATCGACTGCAGTGCGATAACTACCTTTGTTTCCGAACAGGCAAGATGGCAGGCACGGCTGGTCCCCATCGAACATTCAATCCTTGCAGTTTCCGTTCCCCGATCTCCGTACCTCTCGATTCAAACTGCAAACCTTGCTCGGCCTCTGCTTTGCCCCGGAGCCCTCCGAATCTTGCGAAGCAAATGCCGCAATACCACGTTCGTCTCACCTTGCTCGTCGGCGACAGCGTTCAGAGGGAAGAACTTGCCATAAGTCATAGTGTACTCGCGAAGAGCACCCTGGCTCTTAAACACTTTGACACCATCTTCGCCAGCCCCGCCTCTGCCCCACTCGATTATGTCGACTATGTTGACATGGGTGTTTCGGACGACCTGAATTCAAACTTTGTCAAGTCTTTGGGATGTTGAGAGTGGAACTCACAGCCACACACCCCTGAATCGTCTCCGGGGCTTGCTGAATTCCAATTGCCCGACACAGCGTGTGCCACGCGCCGAGATCGTTCTCACTGCCGAACCAAACTCGAACCTCTACAACCAACGCCTCCCTGTACCCCGCCCATGCTTGGTCGCCCTCGACACTTTCGCGGGGCCAGCCCACGTGCCGTCACAACAACGAATATGACTGGGCAGGCGGAAGCGACGGGCCATATGCAAACGACGGAAACGAGAGAAAGAACTCATCAAGTGGTGTATTGTTCGTGGTAGGCTCAACAACAACGGGGGAAATAACAACTACCGCATCCTTATGGGCTTTGGCACCTCGGATGTGCTGCTGCAAACTCTCCAAACTCTTGAAGCGACGGTCGCATTCTTTGCAGTGGTGATCGGAGCGGTGGCGGGGCGAGTCCTGGACGTGTCGCTGCAGGCTCTCCTGCGTTTTGAAGGAGCCCTTCTTGCAGAGTTCGCAAGTGAAGGCCATGGTGGAGTTTCGGCGTTTGCTTTGCAAACGGTGTTGTCAAAAACAAAATTGAGGCCGACAAGATGTAGGCCGCGACTTCATAGTTCCCGACTTGTACGGTCACGAGATTTTGATGTTGTAGTACGTGAGGAATGGTGGTTGATTGGGCCATTTTGATTCGCTAATAGCACTCTGTCTGCGTTTGGCTCGTGATATCCCGACGTTGGAGGTCTTCAGGTTGCCACAATCCGCAAAGCTTGGAGCTCTATTGCCTGGCCCTCTTCCGTCTCCAAAGCCTCGGTCTGACATTGACAGGCGTAGCTGAAGATGCCCTGCCGTGAAAAGCCTCTGTAGGTTAAGTTCCGGTAGAATAGGACGTCGTCAATACCAGATGCGCATTCATCCCAATCGTTTTTTGGAGTTCCAGAAGAAGTCACATATGTCGATCGGAGGAAGAGAATAGTCCGCTTGAGGATGAATAGCATCTTGAAAGTGTCCCAGATTCACCATATGGATCAAAATCCCAGCAGCTTGGCATGGCAGGTCTTTTTGTATCTGGCTGAGGTTGAGCTGGCGCCCTCTTTTCGGACTTTATGCAGCCGGATCAGCCCTATCACCTACGAAGAATGCCACCAAGGGAGCCTTGGCGCCCGGCATTTGTGACGGGTGTGTTCTTTTGGCCAATATATCCCATTTAAACCTGAGGCGCACCTCCCTTCGGTGTGTTGTCGGACCTCCCGTTTCACAGCCCCGGTGTGGCTTGCATTATCCAAGCGCTTGTTTTCTCGCATTTTCATGGCCTCTGACTCTAGTGCAACCCCTCAATTGCCAATTAAGCCAGTCCAGCCCTCAGCCTTTCTTCGCCCGCCCGTCGAGGCAAGACCTCTATCGCAATTCGAAATGACCTCTTTTGTAGAAAGTCAATCGACGTAGCGGAGACGTTGACCAATGCATCGTCAAATGTCTGTGATTTTCGGAAACATGTCGAGACTCAAGTTCTGTGCTTGGAAGACACAGGCATCGACAACATGGGAACTATCAGGGATATTGAAATTGGACACAAGCTCATGATTCGAGTTTTTCAACAAGGCCCAGAAGTCTCTCCAATGCATGGCTTTGCAGTGAGCCTCGGCGTTGTCCCACCAGTACGTGTATCCGATTTTGTCGGACGCGGGATGAGGGAAAGACTAGAGAACAGCAAAACCCCTTGTGGGGTTGTCCGTCTTGTAGAAATAGATCCAATCGATGTGTTGTTCGTGCTCGCTGCCGTATCGAACTGGTAGTAGGTGTTTATTCCCCGTCCGACCATTCAGCTTCATGATGGGATTCATGTTAGAGAACGGCGGTTCCGACGAGGTGTACGATCACTGGCTTTTGCCTGAGCGGACGACATCTGCCAGTGGATCGATATGAATGGTAACTTCAACTGGAGGCTGGAGCGCTGAACGTGGGAGATCCAGATATTCTGCTAGGGTCACCGTTTCGTGTCGAAATTCATGGTCAGCCAACTTGGAGCCTAGGGAATACCGTGTTGTTAGCAGAGACCGAAACATGCTACCCACCGCGAGCGTCGTACCGTAATACACACGGAAGTGTCCAGCCTCCGAGGCTACAACTTCGAATGCACTTGGAGAAATCTCGACCTTCCGCAACCATACCAATCCGTCAACAACTTTGACGTAGACCTTCTTTCCCTGGGCGTATCCCTCTTGGAGAACGAGTGCCGGTTGCGCCAGGAATTTGTCACTGCGGTTGAAACTCAACACGGCAAGCCATTTGACACTTTCTCTGGGAACACCATTGACTGGGCGTCCCAGTAGATGCCCGGCTCTGGCTCTAATATCGAGCTTTTCAAAGCATCCAAGCAAAGCTTCAAACTGAACGCAATTGCTGCTAAGGGTCATGTTGTGAAATCTCTTTGGTCGTGGAATCACCGAAGATGCTCAATGCTTGCAAACCATCGAGGGCTCGGGCTGAAGATGGAGGGTTTGTCCCGCACCAACCACTCTGATGATTCACCACCCCACGTCAGGATATATTGGTCGTATGGTATTTGCTGGACGATCTCGCGCTGTAGTCGGAAAAAAGCCTTCTCGCCGCCTTCCCCGTACATCAGCGGCATATTGACGTCGAAGAGGCCCAGCAAGCAATAGGCAGTGTCTTCGTCTCGTGTGGTCTGTCGGTGTGCTGCCCATGAAATTCGCGTGGCGACACTGACCGAAGCGAGCAGGTCCCGGACCGTGTACATCTCGTCTTCGAATTTTCCAAAATCATGATGCTCGAGAAGATCTTTCTTGACTCAGGTGATCTCGGCGATGTCGGACGCTAGCTCTTTTCGCGACCCGAGGGGTTCCCACATGTTGTCGTAGAAGAGCACGGCCGAAGGGGCAATGAGCTCTTGCAAAGTCCATCCGCGCTTAAACCAACGGCTAGCCTTGAAGTATTCCGCCCTATCGCGTCTTTCGACGTCGATGGGATAGGCATAGCATAATACAGACTCGCTGTACCACTCAAACATGCTGTTTATGGCTTCGGATAGCTCGGCGCTGCTGGATTTGTCAATGCAGCACGAATCGATCCAGACGTACTCGAAACCGTCCGACTTGGCGAGATCGCAGACACCAAGCACCTTGGCCACACCGGGCTCTTTGATGCGGCGTCTCAGATTTTCAGCAGAGGTATTTTGCACATCTTCGTACAGGAGTTCGGTGCCTTCGGGGCCCCAGGCGTGAGAGAGGATCGCTTACGGCGGCCGGTTTCTTTTGTCAGAAAAGCTCTTGAGCTGATACGTCTTCGTATTGAGCAATCTCATGGTGGCGGGGTATTCTCCAGGGAATCGATGTGAAATTTGAGTGCCGTGATGTTCAGACCTGAGGTTGGGTTCTAATGTTGCCTAGAGGTGCTTGGCCTGCATGCAGCCCAATCAACCCCATCTGCCCATCTGCAGCTCACACGTGATTTAGAGAACCTCTGCAGCCAAGCCCTTCAGCTGTGGTATGTGTGAAGTGGCTGCGGTTGACCACCTCAAACAGCAGGTCGTGTCCAGGCCAGGCCAAACAGAAGGCAAAAGTGAGAATTCGAGCAGGTCACCGCTCCCAGGTCGGTTTTCAGAAGGTGGAGCCCGCTGGCATCACTGCAGGGCGGCCGTGACCTTGAGAGTCTGCATCGAACAAAGCGGGCAGTCACGAGAGGGGATCCCAAAAAGTTCCGCGCAACATACAACTATCCCGACGCAGGAGCAGATGCCAGATGCTCAACAAATTCATTGCGCTGATATCACAAAACCCATGGCTCCTGCCCCAGAAATCAAAGGTGTTGCGACCACCTGCCGTTCAAAAAGGGATCGATCAATTTGCAATTTCAAGGGCACAGCCTCCATCTTCCCCACCGCTATCAGAAGGCGGGGCAACGGGTGCAACTTTGGCCCGTTTTTGACCATTTCGGGAGGGATGCTTATCTCAACCTCACTTTCATGACTCACCCGAGGAATTGACTCAGCCCTATGAAACGCCAAACAGGTAAAAAAGAGGAACAGTCCAAGCCATTGTCAACATTTTTCTTCCCACCAAAGACAAAACAACAATAATGGCTTCAACAAGCCCCACCACTGAGCCCTCGGCTCCGACAACTACGGAAATTCCCATCCCGACACCCATCTTGGTGACGCCTCGATGCATCCTCCGTCGCTACCACCCCTCGGACGTCCCGGGCGTCGCCCACCACGCCAACAACCCCAACGTCGCCGGTCGTCTCCGCCCGCATTTCCCCTCTCCATACACCCTCGCCGATGCCGAAGCATGGGTCAAACACGCCTACTCGCTAGAGGGCAAATGTGGAAAAGCCCTTAGCTAGTACGACCTCCTTTCCCCCATGTCCAGTCGTCGATGCTAATAACACCCAGTGCAATCTGCGATCCCGAAACCAACACCCTCGTCGGCTCCATCGGCATCCGCCCCCTTGGCGCCGACGAGACGCTCACCGTTGAATTTGGCTACTGGCTCGGCGAGGAGTACTGGGGCCGGGGTATCATGAGCGATGCGGCGTCGGGCTTTGCGAGATGGGTGCTGGAGAACTTTCCGGCCGATGAAGTGTTGCGGTTGGAGGCGAACGTGTTTTCGAGCAACGAGGCGAGTCGGCGGGTGGTGACCAAGGCGGGGTTTGTGCATGAAGGGACAAGGAGGAAGGCGGGTGTGAAGAGGTGGGATGGCGGGATTGTGGATATTTTGATGTTTGGGCTGTTGAGGGCGGATTTGGAGGGGGTATAGGAGGCTAGATTCTGGATGTACCGTGTACCTAGGTAGATAGTTCGGCATCATGTACTGTTGCTGGGTCTGCAGAAGCGTTGTGGCGGTGTAACGGCCCCGGGAACAGTCCAGGTCTGGTGAGATGCTCTCAAATAAAAAGGCGGGAAGGATTGAGTTTGTCCCGTCCGAGTATGTAAATTCCCCTCTCTCAGAATCGTGCACTCACAGCCGGATGGGTGTATCTTGCAGCCTCGTCGCAAAGCATTCCGTCCGTAGAGTGTCGGATGGCCGTTTAGACCTCCCACCCTTACAAACCTCTAAATCATGTCAGCGTGAGTTGTGCAACAGCGGCACGGAGTGTATGCCCTTCTGGAGGACGACTCAACCGGTGTGGAAGTCAGTCGAATAATGATTGGATAACCACTTGCCGTGGATACACTGTGCCGGATGATGAGGTGCAGCGCCAAGAATTCTCGAGGGTTTCACAACCACCTACCCTTGATAAGCCAGCCTGCCATTTCAAGAGACGTCAGTCTCAAACCGAGCGAAAGGACGTTTTGAAGAGGAGGCTGAGCAGCCCCGTGACAAAGGCTATGCAATGCCCTTGTAAGCTGGTAGTATACTTCGACCGGTGTGGGTGAAAGTTCGTTATCTATTGGAAGATGGATTGACAGGACGACATGTCTCAAGAGTCGGCGATGGTGACAAGCCTTCTATAAAGGAAAGGCTTTTCCACACTACCCTTCCGATTTCCATCCGTGAAAGACAGCAACATCTATTCTTCATCACTTCAACATCTCAACAACACGAACTAGGTCATCATGTCCTCACCTCCCACCCCAACTGCCGGGACAAAAGCCCAAGAAGACTCGGGTCCCCTCTCCCCTCTCACAGTTTCCACTGGCTGGCGAAACATCGGCCCCGAATACCTCGGCAAGTCCACCGTCGCCACCAAAGGAAGCCTCTCAGTCCTCTTCGTCCGTCTCCCCGACAACCGAATCTATTACATGTCCCTCAGCGCCGGCGAAGACGAAGAATGGCAACCCCCTCTCAACCCCATCTACGTCGGCCGCCCCGGCTCCGACGCCTCACGGATGCCCGCGGCCGCTAGTGACGTTTCCGTCGCGCCCATCATCACCCGCGTCGAGCTTGGTCGAGGCGGAGGCATCACGCACGAGGTCAACATCTTCATCCGCGGCCCGGACAACCAGGTGTATACTTGCTCCGGTGCTCCGGGCGATTGGGGGAAGTGGCGTCTCCTGGATGGGGTTCGTGCACAGGGCAACATTGGCGTTCACGGCACAGCGGCCGGTGCCATCTTCGTCGTTGTACGTGAAGCTTCGGGCGGGATTCGGTTCCGGGAGCGGAGCAGTGCGGGGGTGTGGGATGATGACTGGACCGACTTGGCGTATCGCGTGCTGGGCTCGCCGGCCATTGTGTACCACGCCGCCTTGAACGAGGTTAATGTGTTCGTCCGGGGGAATGATAACCACATCAAGACCAAGAAGCGGGATGCGGCGGGAGTATGGGATGCGTTGTGGACGGATCTCGGAGGACAGGCCGTGAGCAACCCCGTGACGGTGGAGCGTGGGCCGGCTGTTGAGGTGTTCATGGTTGGCCCGGATAATAAGGTGTATCGCAAGTACAAGGTGGGCGGGGTGTGGACTCCCTCACTTCTGGACTGGGAGGATGTGGGCGGTCGAGTGGCATCGCCCGAGGATCCTGTTGTCGTGGCTTGGGATACCGACCCAGACCCAGGTCGCACATCTTGGAATGTCGAGGTGTTTGTGCAGTGGAACGAGGGCAATAATGTGCGCTACCGGACCTGGAAAGAGGCCACCCTCTGGGATCCATGGAGGTCGCTAGCCGGGGCGACTCGCGAAGGACTGGCCGTCCCAACCGTGCCATCGCAGATCAGCGAGCCCCGTGTTCTTGCTAAAGGCAGCGATGGTTCCCTGCTGGAGTACCGAGCATGATGGGCCGGATGGGTTTCGTATCGAGGTTGATAATTCTAGATGTATTTGTCCGCTATTACTGACTGATTGGGTGATGCGAGGAGAGATGCTGGATGTGAGACAACGTCCATGTTCGCCATGTGATAGGAGAATCCGCAGCCAATCATGCCACGCACAAGCATTCGAGCTCCTCGTGTGGCCGTGGCTCTGAGGCGGAGCTTCGGTGATGAACAGTTCTTAGGGTCACAAACATTTGAGCTCCGAAAGGTTGCAGGAGTTGAACTAAATTAAAATACCTACCTTGGGCTTGATTGAGGTAGACGTTCTTTTCAATTCCAACGCAACTCCCCCCACCAACCTGAAAACCCGGGCCAGTGATCTTCAACAAGTTGAACAGGACTCGGAGCCCAAACTTGCAAGAACTTGTTTTTGGTCTTAAAAGAAGGCGCGAGATGCCGTACAGCATCAACGTCTCGCCCCTCACTTTCCAGTCGGGGGGCATCACCATCGCGCAGTGGATGTCCCTGGCCACGCTTTGTCTTGCGCCGTTGATCGCCCACATCATCGCCGGTGCGCCGGAGCCCACATACCTCTCCCGAAGACGACCGAAATGGCACGAGAGAATGTGCATCTACTCACCTCTCTCCATCCTCTGGCGATACGCCGCCATCACCGATCGACGGATTCGTGCCCTGGATTGGAGTCCCTCGGACATGGCAGCAACGAATGCCATCTTTTGGACCTCCTCGGGGTTCGACGGGTCCGAAGAGATGGCCGCTCGAAGCGTGCAGTACTGCGCGCGTCTCCCCAAGAAAGCACGAATGACGCTCATCTCGGCGGATTCCATCAAAACCCTCATCATCACTCTACAAGGCATCCATACTGTTTTCCTCAACGAGTTCGACATTACTGGAGACCGTCCTAACGAGTCGATGGCACGTTTCCGCGCAGGCGTATCTGTGGGGAACGCCCTCTCTCCGCTTGCTCTTTTTGGCCTCCTGCGACTGTGCGCCGCCTTCTGGATCACGGACGAGTTCAGCTACGTCTGCATCGATGATATTCCTCTGGGCATGTCCCGCGCCTGGGCCATTTCGTCCGACTCGTTACAGATGCAACCAACCTGGGACATCGATCCGTCTTTCTCATCCAAGCCAAACTCAAGGGATGGAGAAAACCGGTTCCTACCAAATTCATGGTGGAGTCGAGTTTTCCGCTTCTTCTATATCTCCGTCTTTGCCGCTGTGTGCCTCATCACTCTCACCTCGCTGATGATGATGCAAGGCGAGGACAAGCGCCTTTCGGCAACGGGAGCAGTCGCTCTTTCCACCGTTGCCATGTTTCCGGCCATGGCTGTCTGCATCTACACCTACTACTCCGTCCGAAACGGCTGCAAATCGACCGTCATTCCCTGTATCGACAAGACATGGTACAAGGTGCTGACGGCAGTTATATTTCTCTCGTGGACTATCTTTCTGATCTTCTCAGCCATCGAGACCAGAATGACGCCGTGTGGAAGGTATACCACAGGATTAGTAGGCTCCGCTGACGACGCTATTCTTTGTTCTGGACTGGTTTACGTTAGTCCGGAATACAGACCCGGCCCGTTGGGTTTGGTGTCAGACATCCCAGCGGAGAAAGGAAACTACACCATGGCGTACTTTACCGGTTCTTGTCAAGGGGAGTCTGGCCAGGTTGTCTCTGTTCGGCTATCCCAATAGTGGCGGGTTAACCCAACATAGCCGGAAAGCGGGGAATCAACGGCAGATAGACACGCAACCGGTGAGGAGGTGCCGGGTACATAACCAGCCATGGCTGCCCTTGCTGGATGTTGGCAAGAATGAATTCATTCAATATCCTGATAATCTCATCGCGATGCGTCTCCTCACTCTCGGGGTGCTTGCCGCGCTTTTCGGCCACCCGGCCGCCTCGCTCAAGATCGCAGCTAACCTGCAGTGGATCGAGCACCAGGGCTGTGATTTTAGTTGTTAGTATTTAGTATTAGTTTTAGTTTTCTTAGTTAGTTTAGTATTAGTTGCTTATTGTACTAAACTAAGATTAGTTTAGTAATACTAAACTAAACTAAAATACTAAGAGGGTTAGGGTTAACTATGTATAAGATATTATATATGTATTAATAAAATGATTTTCTTTTTATAATGCTTATAGAAGTTATATAATGTAAAATATTCCACTAGATTCCATCAGATTCTATTAGTTTTTATAAGTTTCTACCAGCTTTTACAAGCTTCTATAAGTTTCTATAAGCTTTTATATTATTAGTAATTAGTATATATGCTAATTTAAGCATTTTTACAGAGTTATATTACATAATGTATTAGAAATTTGCTAGTATATTCTAAACCGTTTTAGCAATATCTGAAAAGTATATAAATAATGGTTATGTCTCTTTCTTTTTTTCTTATCCTTTTTCTTTTTTACAAACTACTTACTTAATAATTTACCAAACTGTTATATTAGCCACTATACTAAACACTATATTAAGCATTATATTAAACACTATATTAAACGTTATACTTACTATATTATAAATAGCTTCTAACGCTTCATATAGCTAACAAACCTCTCTAGCTAGCTTTATTATATTAGATTACACTACTTAGTTAACGTAGTAATACAGCTAGTAAAATAACCAGTAAAATAGTCAGTAAAATAGCTAGCTAAATAGCTAATAAAATGTAAATTCTAAATATAATAACCCCGACTTTTAACTAAAAGACAATAATAAATATATATTTAAAAATGGTTTATTTACTTGCATATTACAGCTAATCAATTATATTAAAGAACGCAAGTTACTAATACAGTGTACAACCTACTTATATAAAAAATTGAAAAAGTAGCTAGTTTTTAATTATTAAATTACGTTACTTATTATAAAAGAAAACATCTAAATATAGCTTATAATAAAAAGTTAGAAAAAACTAAGCAACTTAAGTAAAATATACTATCTACTACTACTATTACTATTACCGATTTCTTCCAAAAACAGCTACTGAACTAGTGCGATGGCGCAACAGGGAAGAAACCATAAAGAGAACTACACCTACAGAACGTTATTATCGGCCTGAAAGGCCGACTCCTAGACCGCTGGTCCTCCGATCAGAGGGACATAAATGTAACTGATGTAGAAAAACAGATACGTACCTAATATAGAACAAAACCTAATATGTGACAGTACCTAGCATAAAACGGAGCCTAATATAGAACAACAAAGGAAACGTAACCGTGGATCAGGTTATCTTCCTTCGATCGAAGGGCCAGAATGTCACTAGGCTTTTAATAGGAGGTCTTCGTAGTGAAAATCGTCGGATCGATTGTTGATTGAAAGAAGTACGGTTTAAAGAACTGCGCGGCGCGGCCCCTTTTTAACGGTGGCACGCGCTAGAGAACGTATCACTATGTATATAAACAGCTACAGTAATATTACACACAGAGCCTAAACAGAACGACAGGGACGACCTGAACAAATGCCCTAAGTTATTATATACTATCCTTAATTCTGATCTGGGGTATTGTATACTATCCTAAGGAATGTACTAGTATATTCTGGCTAAAATTCGAGACCATAGTCCAAAATTTAAGCCATTAGGGCACTGTCACCTCTAAGCAATTTCTAATGGTGGTCTTAAATTTAGGCTTTAACTTGCCCATTTTCTAGAATTTGTGCTACCCTAGCGTTAATCACATAAATATGTAATCATTCTTGGAGCTCATTATACAGCGTTTTAATCACTCCAATTTCCTAGCTAACTAGAGAGGATACATACCAAATAGTCGAGCAATCATCCAGGCTCTAATGGTAAGGGCCTGGCCCTGTGGGGGGCTTCAGTAACCCTTAACTATAAGCCCCCTACGCATCAACCTTGGCAACAGCTCTATGTTTTACCCTAAAGTTGCCCTCAGCAATTTTCATGTTCGTGCGTGATCCTGAGCCGCTCTTGAGTTAGGGTGAGCTATGGGTGACCTAGCCTGCACAATCCGTGTGGCCCAATTCTAGACCCTCGACTATAGTTACCGGACCTACTAATCAAGGTTTGTGGAACGTTTCACTGAGGGTACGGAGCTCATGGGAGCAGCGGAAGTGCAGTTGCAAAGTGACTTGATTAGGTAGAAAGGGGGGGAGCGAAGCTCCCCGACTAAATACAAAAGAAAGCTCCCTGTGTGTGAGGAGAGCACATGACGAAAGGCTCCTGCGCTCCAGCCTAGCCTGGAGCGGTAAGGCGCCTGCGCGCCTGAGCGCCAAGAACTGCCACTGCAGTTCGACAAGGTGAGCCGAAGGTGAGGCACTCAATACAATTTTAGGCCTTGGGCAGGCCCGCCGTGATGTTACGTGCTACTTTGAGACGCTAGTGGTGAGTGGCGATACCGTCGAAGCCTTGTGTCTAGTTGGGGTATCTCGGTCGAGGTCTTCACAAGATCAACCCAGGCGTCATTTGCCCAAATTCCCAGGTCGACAAGTCGTACTCCGTGTTCGGCTAGTTGACTCCCGATGAAACCACTCCGACCAACTCGGCGTCTCCAAGTAAGTTCGCAGCCTCAAATTACCACGGCTAGGACCCCCCACCACCACCACCACTCGATCCTCAAACACCACTCCCCAGTTGACCATCACTCGGTCCTTGGCCACCACTTCCACCGTTTCAACAACCACAAGCAACTCCACGACTATGCCCCGGGTGCACGAACCCTTGGCTCAATGCTTTGGTTTGCAGCAATGCACCTTGACCTGAGAGCAGATTGACTCAACGCCTGGTATGAGTTGACATATCTTTTACTCCTCCTGGCTTGTCAGCGACTTGAATCAATCAAAAAGTAGTCTCTTGCGCCGGGTAAAATAAGCCTAACGTGTCTGCAAACACTAGCTCAAGCAAAGCCTCTCGACGATGAGAGCGGCGCATGCGTTATGTCGGTTGCAGCAAATAGGTCTTTATCTCTTAACTGTGAAGCCCACAGTAGGGACCGCAAGTACTTGGCACTAAGATATGCGGAGCAATGGAGAGCTGCGAAATAGATTCTCGGAGAAAGCTGTTGCGAGAGTGGGGGACCGAGATGCTGAGACCGATATTGGTCATCGAGTAGGTCCCACGACCGTACAAGGATGGATTAATCCCTTAAGATCTTAATAATCTTTCCTTAAAGTCAGAGACTCATGAGTCTCGGTAGAGACTTCTCTAAAATCATGCAGATTTAGCCGGTCTAGCCATTTTTCGCAGGAGAACCAGCCACAATAGAGTATATTGCCCTGTCATATGGCTTCGGCGATGGTGTCTCTTCCCTCACCGCAAACCAATGCTCCCTGATATACGTCGGCATGGATATCACAGGACCCCAAAGGGAAAAGGGCTATGTTTGCAGAGGTAAATCAGTTCTCCGCCCACCTCCGCTGAAAGTTAAAGCAATTCCCAGCCCATTTTGGTGCCGCCTGACCGAATTAAATAACTATGGTGAGCAGAGGTTACCAAGCTTGAGCAAGATTTCAATAGGGCCTTAGCCAGGGTGAGCCATTTCACGTGGGTCGAGAGGTGGTGCGGTGTAGGCGGGCCGGCTGGCAATGTGAACTCTTGAGATTCCCTATTATCACATTCGTAACCCTCACCAACCAGAACCCGAACCAAAATTCCTCGTCGGGAGCGTGCTGACACTCCTCTCTTGAAACGGACGGTGATGCAAGCTCACGAGCTGCGCCTTTTTTCCCTTGGTATTCTCACCAAACAAGTCCTGGAAGTTGAGTATTTGACTCGCAACTTGCTCCACCTGACGATATCGCAGAGCGCCCCGCCGTAGTTGCAGACTCAGAGCCAAGGACTCTGCGAGGGTCAAGACATTGCGGATCTGACGACCATTCAACTCCCACTCCTGCATGTCATCGAGATGGTCCCATAGTTCCTTCTTTCCTTCAACCTCATCCTTGTCTAGACGGTTGATGAAATTGGTCCATATTTCCCGGCGCATGAGGGGCGTGAGGTTTGGAAACTTGATGGCTATTTGGATTCTGCTCTGAAACGCAGGATCGATGGTCATGATGCGGTTTGTCGTGAGGAATAGCATGCCCTCGTAATATTCAAGCATTCTTAGGAAGACTGGGCCTCTGAGTCAGATATAAAGTTACCGCATAAAAGTGATTGCAACGTCCAAACGTACCCGATACAATTCCGTTTCTCTGGATGTCTTCATACGATCTCATTTCGAGAAAGACATCGGCCTCGTCAAGAAGCAGAACCGCGTCCCACCGGGAAGCTGTTGTAAAATGCCATTTCAACTTGGACACGATATTTTGCTCCGAAGTAAGCTCGCCGATGTTGATAGGATAGAGCGGTTTTTTGGTGTACTCGGAAATGACCTCAGCTGTCAGAGTTTTTCCAACTCCTGGAGAGCCATGTAGGGCCACCACCAATCCCTTTGCAAGAACTGTAAGCTATTTGCCAAATTATAAAGAAGCTGATTACCTGATTGAGGCACTTACCTTGCCCTTTGATGGGATGATATCGCTTAGAACCTTTCCCTTGTTGATCTGATGTTGCTTCACCAGGCCAATCAGCATCTCCTTCGTCTCCTGCTCGAGAACCAGCTGGTGAATGGCTTCTTTTTGCCATTGGACCTCCTCGGTCCGCGAAATGGCAATTTCATACCACATCCGCGAGCCTAAACCATAGCAATATGCAAAGGGTGGGCAGAGTTGTGCCTGCAGGGCACTGAATTCTTCATTAGTCGGGAATCCGTCAAAGCTCCCGTGCTCACCATCTAATGGTACAATATGTGATGAAATTGCTTGGCGGCCGAAGTCGGGCGGCTTGAACATATCGGCGGAATGGAGAAGGCCCATATTTGAAAGCTTCGCTATGCTTATACTTCCATCAATTATAATACGTTCTTCCAGCTAATGAAGCCTGTCAGCCAAATTCCAGAAGGTAGTGAAGTATAGAGGCTTACATGCACATCTTCCTTGCATGATAGCTCGGAAGCTTGACCTTTATAGTCAAAGCACGCTGGTCTTTCGCACATCAGAACCCTCCATTTGCGTCCCCTCTCTCCCAGATTATTAAGAAGGGTCTCTATTTCGTGTTGCTTTCCACCCTTGTAGTAACGAAGAGGGTAGAAGCACAATGATGAGATTTCCCTAGTGCCGGTATATTCAGAAATTGACCACCGCTTGGTCTGCCGGCCGAAAGTGCCAGAGGAGTTGTCCCACTTGATGAACCATGAATGCCCCACTGCCATACGGGGTACTTGTAGCCCACCGGATGGACCAGGATTTGTGGAGCGAGAGGCACTACCCTCGAGTCGATTCTCTCCTTGGTATTTAATATTGACGAGTTTGTTGACAGATGGTTCGCCATAGTCTTGGACACCGAAGACAAGGTCCCCGGGACGATATATGGCCCATAGGTCCTCATATAGGACCATGCCCTCTGAGAGGAGCAGCCGAATCCTATTGTGCTCGGGCAGAATGTTGTCCTGGTAGTACTTGGAGAAAACTTCAAAGTCTTCATAGCAGCCCATTCCATGCCTCTTAGCTGCATCCGCGATTTCGTCGTGGTAGTAGAATAGCGCAGCATATGGCTCTGGAATGCTTGTTTTTCTCCCGATCAAGGGGCCTAAGTTGCGACGTTCAAAGCCCTTGACAACCGAGTGATAGGCTTCTGCCAATGGAGACGAAAGAAGAACCAGGTTCCCAACTTTTCTCTCCAATCCCTCGGGAGATATCACCTTCTCGTGTTTGATAGCGAAGACATAATTGGCGAAGCTGTCGGTTGCGGTATCCCGATCGACATACTCGGAGTAGTCAACCAGTTGCTCGTTCTGATACTGGTCGGTAAACAAACGACCTATCCGGCTTCTGGAGGATTTTGGTCTATTTTCGCTCGCATCTGCGGCTGTAATTTCCGCCTCCATCTCAGCTTCGTCCTTCTGGGGAGGCAGGGTCGCCTCCGGGAGTGAGCATGCTGGCACCAGAAACGCATCTGTCCCACATGCCTGACACACCAGGCGTGGATTGCCGGAATGTGCGGTTGCTTCCGCTACATCCTTCTTGGACGGTGTCAGCGAGTCGCTCTGCTGCAACTCCATCGAATCGACGGGTACAACGGACATTGGCTGCTATGATGGTCGACTGGAGACAATGAAGGCTGGCGTAATCAGGAAATGTACGGAAAATGTGGTGTGCGGAGACAGCGATCTTTAGTCGGGCCATCGCTTCTCATGGAGCCAGAAGCGGGGTTTTTCCTAGCCAGTCAGATGGCGACATCTGTCGACCGCAGTGGGGAGAGCAGCTGCCTGATTTTTTTCGAAGGGGAGGCTCTGCCAATGCTCCCTGGCCATAAATAGCGGGGTAGCGGTCCGGATCAGGCCAATGACTTCCGGGGCTCTCGCTGATATCGAGTAGAGTCAACACAGCAAGCCAACAATGGATTTTGCAGCGCAAGGACCCCCCCGGCGATCAACCCAAGATATTGTCGATCGACTCTCACAGAGAAGGGGGCACAGGGGCCCTCAGAACACACCATGGTACACCGCGGGTGTCGACTTTTGGTAATTCTCTGTGTGGAAGCACCTTGCCGAGTCTGATCTGATCGCATCGCAGCTTCTATGCTCCCGCGCAGAATACCTGCACGAAGTCCCAGCAGCGACTAAGAGCGATAAATCTGCTTGAAAATGAGAAGTCTCTTCTGCAGGAAGCTTTTGAGGCCAAGAATGTCATCGAAAAGCTGCGTCAGATCCAAGACGAACAACATGGAAAAATGTCGGACAAAACATCGCTCAGCAAGACTACCTCGAAATTCGTCAACTCGTTTTGTACCCTCGCTGGCAGCTTCTCGAGCATTGTCACCGTGCTTCTGCCACAGTCGCCAGAGTACAGTGTGACATTTGGCATGCTGTTCATTCTGTTTCAGGTGAGATAGAGCCCAATTTTTCGGTTGTTTCCCTCGTTTCGCTCACTTGCCTTTACCCTCCAGTCGGTGGTGACCAAGAAGGAAAGAGAAGAGTCTCTTATGGCCTACATCTAAAATATCGGGCCACGCCTACCAGTCATGGACTTTTACAAGACCGTATTTCCAACCAACGCCATGAAGGCCTGCATCGCGCGGATGTACGTAGCCATCATGAAGCTGCTGGAAGAGGCGATTGTCTATTACCGGTTCTGGCGATTAAGCAAGTCCGCAGCTGCCAGAATGAACAGAATTGATGGCTAACAAAAATCCAGACAAGCTTCTCGACGCAATGTTGCGTCCAACCGAGTCCAAGCTCGATGGCTACATATCTAACATTGATGATGAGATCAAGACCATGAACGAGCTCAAAGACGCTGGTCATATCGCACAGACCGCTGACATAATGGAAATCATCACCGACACAGGAATCATGGTAGGAAAGCTGCACGAAAGCCTGGCGAGCAAGGCGGATGCCATTAGCACGGCCATGGGAATCATTAGTGCCAGACTCGATCACATCGCACTCGAAACCGGCCGTAAGATCCCAAGGCCATCCACCAAGGCAAAAGATGAAATTTATTAGATCTTCTACGCTTCGAAATCCTCAAACACGCCCGATCGCTTCAAGAGGTCCTCCTTCCCGCTGGTTACTACGTCGAGGAGGACCTCGAACTAGTCCTATCCAAGACCTTCCGCCTGAACCAAAGAGACCACTGGGAGAACAATGGCGTCCTCGAAGAATTAATGACATGGTCTTCCAACAACAGAGACCAGATGCTGTGGGTAGGCGGCGTGTCGGGCCGCCAGGATACCTGGATCACGGAACTCTCATCCGACCTTGTTCAGGCACTGCAACCGCAGCCTGTCACTCTCTTGTACGTGTTCTGTGGTCGACCAAACAGCGAGAGGTTGACGGCCCTGGGCCTGGTGCGGCGCCTTCTTGTCCAACTGCTCGATCGGCATCCGGAGCATGCATATCGCCGCTCTGAACTGTGCAATCCCCGGCGTTTCCAAAACGCTGTGACATTCGGTCAGCTCTGGTCCATCTTTTGTCAGCTAGTTGCCGGGCTTCCGAATTTGTTCATTGTCATTGACCGCATCGAGGAGTGTCTCGCTGATGAGCAGGCCGACTTGGTGCATCAGCTGCTGCCGGCTCTTGTTAGTCTTGGCGTGTCACTCAAGGATGCGAGTGTGTTAGTTACAAGCACGATGGAGTCGCCGCAGGAGCTAGAGAATTTGCCCTTTCACGAGGTATATATTGATACCTCGAAGAAGTCTTGCACCAAATGGCAGTAATATGCGATATCTAGAAATTTTAGTTTACAACACTTTATAAGCTATTGGCAAATTTTTGTTCTAGCTTCTCGTCCTGCTCCATCTTAGGGCAATGCCCTACGCAGCGAGTGCAGATTCCGACCCTCTCAGGTTCAGGGTGGTATTTGTGTAAAATTAGGTAGCAGGCATCGCAAGAAGAGGAAACTCAAGCGAGTAAGTTGAGGTGGTTGAGCCATGAATTCGGCTAGGAAGCGGAGTCGGAAAGGACTAGCACTCGCTCGAGTAAATGCTCAAGATTTTCATGTTACAGAAGAGGAACCGTACTGCTGAGATCCTTGTGAGCAACAGTCCATGCGCGTTATGCCTAGGGTTGAGGGACTGAATACTCAAGCGGATTGGGATCGAGTTTTCTTTTCAGGAGCTTGAAGTGAAGACGTGAAGGGAGAATTTCGCGGACAGTGAGTGGCCAGTCCTGAGACTTTAGGTGTTATGAATGAACGGTGGCAGCGCTTAAAGTGGCTGGGCTTAGTAGGACCCTAGCTACCGGCCAGAACAACCCGTAATCCAGTCTTCCTTAGTCCACCCGTTTATGCTGCTTGCAAAATTCCTTAAGGACTTCGGGAGTCTGCTCTGAAAATGGCCAGTTCTCGCGCTTGTTCCTCGAGGCTCGTCTGGGCAAAGCGCAAGTGGTTTAAGTTTCCTGTGGGTCTTCCGACCTCCATCAATTGTCTGAAAAAGGTGGTAAGCAGACCTTGGACAACAGGGCAGTTGGGCACCTTGTCTCATTACCCCGCCTTCTTTCCATCGTTTCCCACAACAGCTCTTCTCCTATCTTTCTCCACCGGCCGTCCGCTCTGGTCCCCGACGCGTCTACTTCGCTTCGTCTAGAGCCCAGTTTGCTCTCGCCCAAACCTCGAGAGATTAGACAGCCGTACGTACGATACGTCGATATGGTGGACCACGCGCTAGAGAGACTCTACAGGGGAATTAGAGGAATATAAAGCATATATTCGTTAAGTATCTGGGAGTCGGCCTTTCAGGCCGACAATAACGTTCTGTGGGTGTGGTTCTCTTTGTGGTTTCTTCCCTGTTGCGCCATCGCACCAGTTCAATGATATCCTAGCTTGTAATTTGGGATGGTATATGATATACTGTAATAAGGGTCGATGGGGTAGGCTATAATAAATTCACATAGAGGTTTAGAAAGTTTTAATAATACCTTGATAATCTTCTTTTGCCTTAAGGTCTTTACCCCCTTCACTCTCTAGCTTAACTAAAGAGTCCTCTTTATACTAAATTTACCAGATGCACCTTATACTTAAACTAGCTGAATATTCTTTATACTTAAACCTGTTTATCTTCAAATAAGTATACGCTATCTAGACGAATAACGTTCCCTTATTACAATGCCTTTAAGCTTAAGGCGCTGTCCTTAACCCCGTTAATGCCGATGGCTTTACGGTGTCTCTCTAGGTAGTATGTTACGACTTCGAAAGTGAGGAATGGAGCGCCCCGTAGCGTAGCGAAGGGCCGTCGCGTAATGACGAACGAAGCGACGCCAGCAATTTTATAACTTAGAGGGGGGGGTTCCTAGTTTTAAGCTACCTGTGTCTCAAAAACTAAGACCTTGCGAAAAGTTGCCATTCGAACCGCAGAGCACTGCCTATTCGTCTAAACCATGTTTGGCAATTTCTCTGATCATTTTCTGATCATTCCTGAGCAGTGCCTGAGTAGCGCCTGAGCAAGGTGGCTAGGGGCGAGGCGGGTGACTGGGGCTGGTGAGGGCAACTTTAGAGTAAAACAACAGCTTGAATCAGGGTTGATCTGGGCTTGCTTGGGTATACTCAAATGCGCAGACGCTGCAACTACCGCAGCCATTCCTATCACATCGAAGATAGGAAGCTCGTTTGGGATGGCATCTTCCCGGGAGATATAATCGTCCTGTGCACCCGTAAGGTAGCCAGCATATAGAGGTAAATATGAAATATAAAAGACAAAAAACAACGTCTGTTACATCAGACTGGGGCTCAGCCTTTGAGTTTCTCGAAAGACAAAGGAGGGAAAGACACCGTGACATCACAAAGCACCTCACGAAGCACCAGCCCACACCACCTCACAATAATCAACTCGAGTCCAAAACATAGGGATATCATTTGTAGTACTCCAACCTAACCCAACACTCATCTAGCAGGACAAGACAGTCTTTTGAGGACATAGTATCGTGAGATTGCCCTATTACCATTCATCAAATACAAGAGAGAAATCCAAAACCAACCCCTCATCAATACCATACCCAAAGACACACCCCATCATCGAACCCAGCACACAGACCGAGACACCTGAGAGAGAAATACAAGCAGCGCTAGCTGTCATATCACACACACACACACACACACACATGCACCATGGTCATTCATGGATTTATTGTGTGGCATAAGGCTGCGGCTGACCATACGGTGCCGCAGCAGGCTGCTGGGGGTAGACCTGGGGTTGCGCGGGGTAGGCCTGGGGCTGGGCGTAGGGCTGGGCAGGGTACTGCGCGGCGGACGGGTAGCCCGCAGCTTGGTGCTTGATGTTGCCGAGCTCGGCGTTCTGGCCGTTGGGGTCAGAGACGCAGGCCTTGATGAACATGACGAGGTTGACGATGGTCATGACCCTATAATTTCAGGTGTTAGTTGACTATTCTAATGGTATTGATTGGGGGTGGGTGAGGGGCACGTACCAGACGACAGCGCCAAGGGCAGCGGCCACTGCGAGGGAGGCGCCGAGCTGCTTGCCGGGATCGTTGGCGGGGACATCGACGAGACCGCTGTATTGCGAGGCGTACGACGCGTAGATGGACAGGATTAGGGACGCCAGGCTTGCGGACCACGCCCAGGCAGAGAGCCAGAAGATGATGGAGAAGATGTAGCCAATGAGGAAGCCGATGCGGAAGAAGTTGTTGGGCGAGAAGTGCTCGAGCGCGATGCCGCCGCCGTAGATGATGAAGGTCAGGATGGTCTGCACCGAACGCGATGGTTAGCTGCGGGGCCCCACTTCATGACTTACACGGCCCGAGTCCGGGCTGTGAGGGGACATAACATACCACAAAGATGACCAGCCCGCCGGCGCCGCCTGAGTAAATCACACCGGCACCGCTGAGAAGGGATGCGGCCCACGCGCCCATGGCCAGGCAGATGAGCGAGAGGCCGAGGATGGCGTATTTCATGTACATGACCCACGCCGGGGAGGCGGGGGGTCCCCGAGCCATGAGTCCAGAGGCGCCCATTTTGTCGGTTATTTGCGAGTTGGATGAACTGAGAAAAAGAAGAAGAGCGAGAGGCAAGTCGGCTTAAAGAAAAACGAGCGAGTGGTAGTCGACAGCAAAGATACAAAAGACTGACGACGCGACAAAGAAGGCGACGAAGGATGAAGTAATAAGAATGGTGTGTGCGACGCTGCAGATCTTTCTGTGTCTCTTCCCGTCCTCTCCCCCCTCAACGCGCGGGATGCGCTCCAGCTTTATCCAACTCCTGGCATTCTCATTTCTCGCCGACATGAACGTCCAATGCGCCCGTAGCTGTCGCGGCGCCGTCTGATGGGACAGTCATCGACCTTTGACAAGGACAGCCACAGAGTTGGACCCAGAACCCTGATCTTCTGCTGCAAGAAACGGCGCTTGTTGTCTGAGCACGAATGCGAAGCCCGACTTTCATTCGCAGACAGGGGCCCCCGCCCAGGGGGTCCACCCCGGGATCCAGCCGAAAAGCTGAGGAGGACCCCTCCTGTCCAAGCCGTCCCGTGCTCCGAAGGCTGAGAAAGGGGAAAACAGTGCGGTGTAAGGCCCCGCGTTTCTTGGTTCGCGTACCGGCGCCAGAGCCCAAGAAATCGAAAAAATAAAATAATAATAAATTAGCATGAGGCTGTGTCTGCCTTGCACTAGCCGCTCCCGACGTCCCCTAAGCCGTTTTCTTTGCGCGTCGAAAGCGATCGTGGTGCCAATTGCCCGGCTGTGCCGCGGTTATCATCCCCCAAAATGCGCAAGCAGGCCCGCGATTCGCTTGCGACTGCCGAAGTGGAAAGCAGCACATTCCACTCCGTCACCGTTCGCATCCTTTTTTTGCGTCGTCGGCCCTGGGGCTGAGAAAGACAGACAACCGACGACAAGTCACCGAGGTCTGGACTGGACACGGGAGCTGAACGTGGAACGCAACACACACACACTGATCGGCCACGCATCTGCTAAAATTAGCACTCGATTGGATACCGGTACGGCCCAGACGCTCATAATTTCCTGCACGCACTAAAAAGGAGAGACACCACTCGCTCGCACAAAAGCAAATCCCCCTCCCCTCCTGCAAATGCGGCGTCCATTGGCATTCCGCGGGGGAACCTTCGGGGACAGCTCGTTCAAACCGAACAGCCACAGCCCCTCCTCCTCCTCGTGCAATTTTCTCGCAGGCCCAATTGCTGCCATCCCCGCCAGGTGCAACCGTCACACAGCCTGACCGTAACGGAGAGTGCCTCGTGCCTGCTGCTGCGAAGTTGCGGAGTTATCCACGTTAGGCTAGCAACCAACTAGAAGTTCGGACGACCAGTGCCGATACCCCTGCTGCACTACCCTGTGCGAACAAGGTTCTCATCACCACGCACGAGAAGATAACGGTGCGCCCAATCGTCATCGAGATGCTCCTGGCAGCCCGCTAGTGGCAGCCACAGAAAGGGGGGCTGTCTGCAGGCCCACATGTAAAACGTTAGGTGCGTGTCTGTCAGGTTCAATGCATGGCCTGGATCAAGCCTCAAACGCTTCGCCCGGGAGGCGTTTGAAAGCTTGTCGGTGCGATCGCCAAGGGGAGTCGATGGCGCGATAGTGGCGTTTGCGGCTGATTTCGGCTCTGTGTCTGTTGGATTCTGTGTTGCCGTCGGGAAATGGGATGGCGATTCTTGACCGGTTCGTCTCGTGACGTTGTTGTCGCTGTTGGCTCTTGGCTCTTGGCCTCTTGGCGCAACTTTGCGGTGCCGGGGAAGCCGCGGAAATGGGATGTCAAAGGATCAAATACCAAGACAACGGATATGAATCTATCTTCTAACAAGGCAAGTATCGCGATATCGCACACGTCACTGAATCCACAGCGGTCCACATCGCTTCATCGCATCGTTGCAGCACTTACTGCTACCGTATTGACTCGCAAAATTGGGTTTTACTCTTGCCCTGAGCGCGAGGCTAAGCCACGTACTGTAGTTTCGTGCTAAAATAAAATAACACCTGTCAGGTATCTCTGAACTTGCTCCACAGGAGGTTTTTTCGGCGTCACGGGCACCTTTCTGCCCTGTGCGGCCCTGGCGGAATCCCCTGTTTCTACCAGCCCAGGCCCATTTTTTTAACCTATCATACCAAAGTAAAGCCACCACTGTAGCCACTAAATTCTGAGTAAGCAAGCCAGCCATGAGGGCTAGATTTGGTGTGCTGTTGATGGTTATAAGGCCCTCTAGAGGTGGTGAGATTAACACCCCTTATAAAGCTAGAGCTAAATTGTAGATCTTTACTGGCCTACAGACTCTGGAGTCCGGAATTCTTCGGACTCTAGAGTCCTACTGGCCTTCAGACTCGAAGTCTGGAGCCAGACTCTGGGTCTGGCACGTCAGACTCTAGAGTCTGTCGCTTGGAGGGCCTACTACGTAACGTTCACGATAAGCAGAAGGCATAATATGGTATAATAGTGATGAATTCTCTGGCGTCCTTTCACTCTAAGGAGGTGCGCGGCCCTTAATCAACCAAAAACGCAGTAATTGCAAGCCATTTTCGTCCGTGTTCCATTGAAGAGCGATCTCCGCGCGTAACACCAAGGAGTGATTATGTAATTTGACAGTTGGCGGCAGCCCCGCAGGTAAGCTCCACCTTGCCCTTGGTCTGTGATCTTTCATCAAGCGCCCTCATTCCCATCTTAAGCAAAATATTACAAAACACCCAGCTTCTGGCCACTAAAATGTGTTATGGGTATGTGGGCAACCCATTGATGCACGCCTGGTTTTCGGGAGGCTAATTTCGTTCACCACCACTGGTAGCCGCACAAGCCCCCCCTTTTGTGGATGTATCTTCCCAACTCTGTCGCTGGTGCCAGTCAATATTTGTTGGTCCTTTAGGCCCTCAACAAACTCTCCCCTGGGACTCCATCAGGGTTGATTCCTGGCAATATAGCACCGACGCCGTGGCGCCATTGCCTCGGACAGAAGGTGAATCAGAGTATGACGATTCAAAGCTCAACCTCCCGGGTGATTTAAACATGGACGACAATGTCTTCAATCATCTTTCGTCTGGTTTCAAGGACTTCATAGGGGGCGCCCACTTGCAGTGTATTTCCGAATTCGAATCGGATCTTCTCAAAGACTTTGACGTGCCATCGCCACCACTACCATCTGATGTTGGAGACGATGAAACGTCATCAGTCTGGAAACGGTACGGAACCCATCACAGCACGGCCTCAGCCTTCTTGAAATCGGTTGAGGATGGGTGCGTGATATGTGGAAGCATAAGGTCAGTCATGTCGAAGGCGAAGGATGCCTTCCTGGTCAACGCATCTCCATTTGACACAGGCTTCACAACTTATGGAGTATATTACTCTCCGCACCGGGGCACCTGCTGGGTCGTCTTCCACCTTGGCCTTGCGCCACACCACGAAAACATCGACCTTGACACCAGCAACTCAATTTTAGAGCTTCTGTGTAGGCCTCTTGGTTGTAGGTGCTTACCTCAGGTGCGATATGGTATTATGGCTGACAGTAATTTGGGCAGGTTTCCATGAATGGTTCAACCGGGGTCCATCTGCCTTGTCCAACCCTTACGCCTTCGGTGATAATATGGATGGTGCTTTGTGTTCCACCGCCAACTTCGAATTGGCAGCAGCCTGGATCAACAACTGCAACGAGAAGCACCAATGTCTTCACCCGCAGTCAACCCTCTTTTCTCCAACGCGTCTCCTCAGTGTCGGAGCTGCGGGAGACTCGATCATCAAGCTCGTCACTCGGATATCATCTAGCAGCCAGCCCTACGCGACTCTAAGCTACTGCTGGGGCTTGGCTCTCCCGGTGAGGCTTTTGTCCCACCTTGTCGGCGACTTTGAACGAGGCATCCCCATCGCTTCACTCCCTCGTACGCTCAAAGAGGCGATCGAGGTCACAAGAGAGCTGGGTCTCAAGTACATTTGGATCGATTCATTATGCATTATCCAGAATTCGACAGAGGATTGGAATTGTGAAGCTACCCAGATGGCCGACATATATAACAACTCATACTGTAACCTGGCAGCGACAAGCGCTGTCGATTGCGATGGAGGTCTCATCAGAGACCGAGACCCCAACGTCCTCCGGACTACGCTCGTCAATACGAATTGGGAGGGCTCTGAGAACTAATTGTTTGGAGTCATCGACAAGTATATATTCAAGCGTGATGTGGTCGAAGCACCCCTGAATGGCCGAGGTTGGGTGGTGCAAGAACGGCACCTTTCACCTAGGACCCTCCATTTTGGAAAACATCAGCTATTCTGGGAGTGCTACGCAACCAATGCTTGCGAGGCCTACCCCTACAACGTCATGCCAGGCTGCGAGCTGATCTTGTCAAAACGCAACCTGAAATCCCCAAAAGTCAGCACCAGTGACTTTTATCGTTACTGGCACCATCTTGTGAGGTCGTACACTATCAGCCGTCTGACCAAAGAGCAAGATAAGCTTCCAGCCATCTCTGGTCTTGCGCGAAGGTTGGCTCCTGTTCTGTCAGACGAGTATGTGGCGGGCCTCTGGAAAAGTCGGCTTTCGGTTGAGCTCACCTGGACTCCATACGGATCTAGAGTCAGACCGAAAGCCTACCGTGGGCCTTCTTGGTCCTGGATTTCCATTGATGGGGAAGTTTTGACAGGGACATCATACCCGATGCTCAACCCCGTAACACTCATCAATGTCGTCGATTGCGAGGCCGGCCTTCTAACCGGGGACAAGTTTGGTCAGGTACGCTCAGCGGTGCTCCGACTGTCTGGGAGGTTGTATCCTGCAGTTCTTTCCTCGTTAGACGAAAATTCCGACGGAGATGTAGATTCTCAAGAAGCAAACTCTGACGGGGAAATGGTCTTGACCTTGCACGATGATGATTTGAACGCTGCTGCTGCGGGACTCTATTTTATAGGCACCTTGGATGCCGTATCAGAGACAGCGCAGGGCCTTGTCTATTGCCTGCCTGTCTTGGCTGATACCGGAAGAGAAAGTGAGGGTGAAGAATGCGAGCTGAAGGGCCTTGTTCTGGGGACTACAGGGCATGCCAGAGGGGAGTACAGGAGAATCGGGACATTCTTTACCCAAACAGATGAACTGGTTTCCATCATGGGTGGGTATACCAAGCCCTATGTCCTAGATGCAGGCCTGTATGATGAGCAGGGGAATTTCATAATTGTGTGAGGTAGTCTGAGTAAGAGGCAGGTTGAAAGGGGTCGTTTCACATTTGCGAAGCCTCATGAAATTGCAATATGCTCTTGATGGATATAGCAGGGCCTCCTAGAGAGTAGAAGGACCTTCTTCAAAGTTTTGGTGGATGGCATTGACGCTTCTTGTCACAGTGCACCCTCTGGCAGACCCTTTTCTTCCATCACGTACCTTGAGCCCAGCAATGTAACGTCGGGACCTCAGTCAGGGTTGTACCATTTCAGCCCATAAGATCGGCTCAATGCATCTTCGCCATCTCCAGCCTCAACCTCAAAACCAAAACACCACTCTCATTTCCCCCAAGATAAATAGCCTCAACCCCATATTCCACCAATAAGCATATACAACGTCCTATTCTCTCCTCTTCCCCTACTCTTCCTCTCCCCCCCCCCCCCCCCCCCCCCACACACCCCCACCCCCA
>Ga0247760_1000795_pt1 | contig 32498 bp, 39 predicted proteins | sample UWRJL171409R4_FD_179936 | JGI IMG/M metagenome (GOLD analysis project Ga0247760, IMG submission 179936) | Plant litter microbial communities from Arlington Agricultural Research Station in Wisconsin, United States - UWRJ-L171-409R-4 | ecosystem: Environmental > Terrestrial > Plant litter >... | reverse complement strand
CTTTCTTTTTTTTTTGGTCGATGAAGAGGATCATGTGAGAGGGGGAGGGGGATGCACCTGGCATGCTGGAAGCCAGATTGACGGGCGGACTCGAGTCAAAATGATATTGCTGTTCAGGGAGACTTGTTACTTTGCAGGCCGGGCAGAGGAGACGGGGAAGGCGGGGGACATACCTAGGAACTTGGCCAACGACGTACCCGACCGTCCAAGCCGTCACCATGTAGTTGAGCTCGCGCCCAAACAGGCCGAGGTCCTCACGCATACCTGACACAAAAGCGCTGTGGATATTGACCTGGTCCAGCGTCGTGATGAAGGCGGCGAGAGCCGAGAGAGGGGTGAGCGCCGCGTCTAGCTTGAACAGAAAATGACGCTCAGCTTTGGGCTTGTCAAGTGTATCCCACACATACGAGCGCCATGTCGTCTCTGGGCGCTCCTGAACGACGCAGACGGCCTTGGCCGAGGGGGCGCTCTCCTCCTGTAAGTCCAAAGTGGCCATGGGATCTGAGGACAACGCTGGAAATGACATATTGAACAAACAATGCATGTGACGCGACATCGATTGGAAAGAAGAAAAAAAAGAAATGAGAGGAAAAAGAGAAGTGTATACGTTATTATTATTTTTCTGTTCCAGGTTCGACGTTCCATGCCGTTTTAGCGCTGACGCACCTTGCAGCGTGCATAATTGCCTACATTAGGTTATCGATTTACCTGCATGTGAACCGCACGTCTGCTCCGACTCTCAGGGCGCACTTCGCTGTTCTTTTCTCCCGAGACAACGTTGGCTGCTTTTATCGGGGTCTAAAATTTGCATCCAACGAAAGCCATGGTAGGCTTCATGTGTGCTTACTATCCAATGCCTACAGTGGCTTCGCATAGCGCCTTGCTTCTTGTCTCAACAAGTCAACCCAGGAGGGTAGATATCTCGCAATAATTGGCGTCTCCCCGTATCAGCACCACCAAAACTGCAACCGTCACAACGATCTTCATTTTGACGGCTTCTTAGCCCACGGACACCCGCACCACCTCGCCCGCCCCATCCGTCTGGTGATGACGGCACAGTCCTCCCCACAGCTACAATCCGGAATGGTGGCCTGCTCGCTATCATCGGCAATATCCAGCCCCTCGAGCAGCTCGCTGAGATTGCCAGCGTGGCGCATCTTGCGCTTCATCACACCTTGTGCGTACAAGCGGCCAACGCGGCGATAGGTTGGGTCGCTACGCGGCAAGATGTTGAGCATCATGCGGCAGGGGAAAAGACTACAGCCGAGACCGGGCAGACCGCCGTCGTTGATCATGTACTCGACGGCGTCAGCAACGCGCTGGCTGAGATGCTGGTGCCAGTCCGATGCCTGGGAGCTCATGAACGGCGTGACCGACTCGGCCGCCGCGCCTTCGCCACTTCCATCCGCACATATGGCACTGAGCCGGGCCAGCATGTCCTGGGCGCAGGTGGAGGCATCAATCATGGCCGTGATACCGCTGGACACGGTCGAAGCAGAGGCCGTGTCCCAGAACGGCTGTTGGTTCATTCTAGCATCATCGGGTTCGGCGGGCCTGAGGCGTGGCAGCATAAGTTGCGTGTCGTGCAGCCGCGAGACGACCCCGTCGAGCCTAGATAGCAAACTGAGGAGCTTCGTCTCATCTAGCTGGCCCGCTTCGAAAGCCTCCTCTTCCTCGCGATAGAGAGCGACGAGGGAGAAGACCAAGTCCATGGTAAGCAACCGCGCCTGGCGGGGAGAGGCGGCATCCTCGGGGTCGACCTGCCATTCTTCGCTGCCAAACGGCGATGGCTCCGTCAAGTGCACGGACAGGACCATCTGCGCACATGTTGGAGTTAGCCACATTATAGCAAAAACATTTAAAAAATTTTTTGTTACGGGGTAATAATTTGTTAAATCAGGGCCAGCTTACACTGCTGAATTTAATGTCCATGAGAAGACTCTTCCCCAGCGGTGACCTTTGGGCGCGTGGCCCCTGTCTCAACATCATCTCTATCAACCCACGCAAGTGGCTCTCCCATGCGCCGGCGGAACTGCCCGTTGTCTTGTAGGTCTCATAGCTCATCATCAAGGTCGAGGCGGCCGTGATTTGCTCGTAGTTGATGGGTTCCGACAGCCGGAGCGACTGGCTGAGGAGGTTCGTCGCTTCGGTATATGACTCGAGGCTCATTGCTTTCAACGCTTCGTTTCCCTCATAAAGACCCACGCAGCTGGCGGCGAGAGCGCGCATGGCAGCCCGGAGGACTGGGAGGGGCGCGGGAAGTTCGCACACCAAGACGGAGACATAGCCTTCGACGTCGCGGGCTGACGGCTTTGGCAGGTACCAGTCGAGGTATCTCGAAAGGAGCCCGTGGTCTGGGTTGGACGGGTGCAGCATACACGTCGGCGGTAGCGGAGGGCGTGGCGATGGTAGGGATGTGGTGGGATCGCTAACGGGCGTCCCGGGGATGATGGCTTCCTCGAGGTGGTGTCGCTTTTGCAGTCCCGATGGCGTTCTGTTTACAAAGGTAGCCCACCGCTCGTAGCCCTCACACTCCTTACCGTCTCGGAAGCAGCGGTGGCACATGGGAAGCTCCCTACCGCACTAGATAACATAGACGCTGTTATCAGTTATTGTGATCTCTAGCTGTTTCCTTGGTGCAAACTTACCCGAACTTTCCTGCGGCGGCAGGTGTGGCAGCCGGCGGATCGTGGGATGCCGACCATTCTCAATCGAACGAGGGGTTTGATGAAACAATAATGAGTGGGAGATGCTCTGCTTCGAGATAATGAGGTAGTTCGTGAGCAGAATCGGTGCCTGCAAATTTAAAAAGGAGCCGAAACTTGGGAGGGAAAGCAACCAAAATGAGCTGGCAATTCAGCCCCCAATGCAGGAGGGGTACGGTGCATATGGCGTCTGCACTGCAACGTCAATGTGCAATGTGACAGGCTTCCAAACCACACCATCCTCAATGCACGGACGCATCTTACAGTTACTATCAACTTTCTCTTTGAGCTATTCGTCAGAGACAACTGATGCCAAGAATAGCAGTATAACAATTCCCCATGTCTCTGCCCACTCCTAGCGATAAAGCCCACCCGGTGTTTTTTTTAATCAGTATAATGAAATCCAATTTCTATTGGACGACTGAAATAGTGAAGAAACGGAAGGTATAAGCCAAGATAAGACGGTTAGGTGCCTCTTAAATTATGGGAAATGGACGAGTTAATGCTAAAGATAAAAATGAGTGGGAAGAAATGGATGATTTTTAGAAAACAAACAGTCGGCGCCCATGGCGTAGGTGATGGTGGGGTATAGGTTTAAAGTTTGTTTGATCGCACACTTCTGAGGCAGCTGAAGCCGGTAATAATTTGCAAGGAAATGATAGGTATTACGCCATCTGCACCATCTACGCTACGCCCAATGCACTGATTTTGTTCTCTCCCTCCCCAAGCCAACTTTCACCTCTCGCACGACTAAGACCCCCGGGATCTTGGCCACGATTTCCGGCACCTTGTTCGGACGCATCGTCCGTTCAAGCCGCCACTCCCAGCGCGCCTGCTCGACGATGTCACCGCTCTTCCGCAACCGCGCTCTCCACCCCTCAGTCCAAAGCCAAGCGAGACGGAAGTCACTGCCTTTCTCAGGTCCCCAGGTCGTAGCAGACCTTGACCTCGCTCCTGGAAGCTGGAATTCAGCCTCCTCTGATTCTGAATCGGCATCGTCGACGGAAACTTCCTCCGTCACCGATCTCACACTGGATCTCCTGCTACTAGCAACCCAGGTACTAGCCCCCGCTTGGCCCGGGCGTGGTCAATTCAAGGAGATCTTGGGGCCAGGTTGATGGCTCAGCAGCGAGCTGTGCTCATCCGAGTCGTCGTCCTCGTCATCATTCTCGGCATCGAACCGTGTATCTTTCTTCAAAGGGCCGGTAGATTTCGCGCTGCCGGCGAATGATACCGGCCGCTGGCTGCCGTTGGGGGCCGGTTGCTCAAACACATTGCGCATCCTCTGGAAGAGGCTTCCGCCTGTGGAACTGGAGTTTCTTTGTCCGCTGTCACTTCTGTCGGCTTCGAGGCTGCCATCGTGGCTGTCGAATTCCTCAAAGGACTCGTCGAGAGGAGGCTCGTGCGTGAGTGAGTCTTGAGCCTCCCAATGCGGCATTGGCGGGGTGTTGTCCTTGTTGGCAGCCTCGAAGCGACTGAACCCGCTATTGTCCGTCAGAGTTGAGTCACCACGGGGTCTGCCTGCGTAATATGGGTTCGAGGATGTCTGCCAGCTGTGGCGAATAGCCGGATCGTGGTTATCGATGGAATGGCGTTGGGTTGGAGAAGACTGAGCTGACGAGATTGTGCTCCGACTGCGGACAGACTGCGATGTGGATAAGTTTCTTGCGTGCCAGGACACGTTGGTGACGTCGCGTGGCATCAAATCTTCTGGCTCATAGTCTTGAAAGGGTCCGGGAGATTCCTCGACCGGGGTCTGCGGCCGTTCAGGGTTGTGTCGGCTCGCGGCGAGGCCTTTGCTCACCGATGGGGATTCCTGCAGATTAAACTGGCTGACGTCTGTCGGTGGTGTTTGTGAAGACTGAAGAGGTGGCGTCGCCAAACCCGCCGTGGGATTTCTAGCTTCGTCAAAGTAACCGTCGACCTCTTCTTCCCAGCCTTGTCTCGGATTGTCGTGATCCGATGCTGACGAATCTGCCGACCGCGATGTGTATTCGTGCTCAAGGTGGTTGTCATGAGTGTCTGTGGTGACAAGCTGGCTCGCAGCAGCAGCCTGGTCCGAGATACCGCTTGAGGCGACTTCCTGATGGAGCTTTGCTTCGACCGGAGCGTTCTGGTGCTCGCGAACGTCCCCGTGGGTGTTTGTTGCGACAGTTTGATCCGTGATGCTGGCCTCCGAGTTTGATTCCTTGCGAGATTCTACCTCGTTAGTAAGATCTTCGTCCTCCAAGTCCGGAGACTCGCTTCGTGCAATAGAAGAGCCGGCGCTGTGAGTATCATAGTCGAACAACGTATCAGCGCCGCGGACAGTGGTTGTGTGCTCTTCCGAATCTTCCTGTTGGTACGGTGACTCGCTGCTTCTGTGCGCAACTTCGTGGAGAGTACCCGTGTGCTCTCCAGTCAGCTCATGGTGGCCGGTCTGGTACTGCTCGTGGTCTTCGAAGTAGTCACTCTCTTCGTCATCCGCATGGCCGAGCTCGTCGGCCAGCGTCCGTTGCTCATGAGAACGCATACTTGCTGATGCGAGAGGGGTGAAGAAGTCTTGGGAATCGGTATCCGTTACGCTACCACCAGGGGCCAGATGTGCCTGGATTGTTGGGGCGTCGTCCGTCGATTGCCGCACGCCATCCTCCTGCTTCGATGATTCCTCCCTCTTGTGGGGCGAATATCTTTCAGCTTGAAATTGCGGCGGTGTAGCTTCTGGTTCAGAGTCGTCCAAGTCGTCATCGGAATCAGAGAGTGCAGCATGTTCTTGAGCATGTGTTGCTAGGAGATCCTCAATATCGTCGCCCTTCTCAACGCCCTCAAAAGCGGCCACACCACCCTTCTCGGCGTTCTCAGCAGCGGCCATTTCGACGGGTGACATGTCGGATGGGAGTTCCCGAGCGTCCATATCGTACATCTCCGTAAATTCTGAGGCCTGCTCAAAGGCTGTTGGCACGCTAGTCGCCTCTGGCTCGCGAGAATGGTAGTCTTCGAGATAGTCGTCAAGTGCTCGCGGGTCGTGCAAAGATTCCCGACGTTCTGCCACATACTCGCTGGCTGCGTTGTGGCTTATACCAAGGCCAACTCCGAGCGGCGGTACTTCGTTAGCAATAGAAGAGTTTGGCGAGTTGGGGCTTTCAGAGGCCACAAGATCAGAGGCAATGTTAGCCTTGTCGACAGCGAAGTGATCTTCTTCTGCTTTGCTTGACCCAGAGTCACTTCGATCGTGCCTCTCGAAGGCGGAGTCACCCCTCCCCTCTGGTAACGGCCATGGCTGATCTCCATCACCATAGTCAGATTTCGCTTCTTCCAACATGGAGTGTCGAGAATCCTCTTCAACGTCCGAGTCGCTGTCAACACCATGTTGGAGATTCATGGTAGTTTCTGCTGCGTTACTAGCAAACTCATCCTCCTGATGGAATATGCCACCTACGGAGCCCGAGTTATCATCGTCAACTTCGTGCGTCATAGGCCCTGTGACAGGGCTGGCCGTCTCCGACTGATGCGCACTGAGAATGCTGACTACTTCCGAGAGATGGGAGACAGCGCGATCAACTTCTCTCGCCAAAGAATTGCCCTTTTCTGACGCCTCTGTTTCCGATGGCTCTTCCTCCATCAGTTCGCCCCCTACTGATTCGCCAGGGATCAAGTCCCTGGATATATTGAGGGGCTCGATTTCAAGGTCATCAACGACGTGATCTCCACTGTGATTTGCTTCACGTATCACCTGCTCTGTTGGCGTGGCTGATTGCTCGTAAGAGGTCGGGGCATCTGTCGCGTCCCGTGAAGCTGGGCTGTCAAGTTTCGCGGATGTGGAATTCCGGGGCAAGTGCTCCGGACTGTACACAATGTGATGCTCTTCATCGGAATGGTAACGCTCAGCTGACACAGCTAACAACTTGGGCTGTACGCGTGCTGCGGTTGCGTTATCGCGGGCGATGTCGACGTGCTGTTGCAAGTTGTACTCAGCCATCGACCTGTCCGATTGCTTGCTGTCCTGGCTGCCCGTTTCCGGCATGGACGGAGCCGCGGTGGGCAAGTCGGCAACAGTCATGTGGGGCTCTTCGTTTGCCTTGCTCGGATGGTGATGGTCGTCGTCTTCTTCACGAGCCTTGATACCGGGGTTACTCAGGGGCTCAATGGCCTGGACGGGCGCCGAGGGCTTACTCTCTACCGCCACAGCCGACCGCATGAAGCTATTAGTGCGATTACCCCTCCGTGCTCGCATCGGTATTGCTGGCAGCGGCATTTTCAGCTGCTCATCAATGAGGCGGTTCAGTTCCTGTGACGGTGTTAATGATCGATGCTCTGATGTTGCAGTTCTGAAGTTGCCCTACCTTTCTCCTCTCTTCGAGCATCCTGAGCCTCTCTTTGCCATCCTCCACAACTTTCTCCGCATCCTCTTCGACTTGGATCATGAGGTTATCCGTCTCTTCCTCGATCTCTTCAGTCTCATCGTGGAGCTTGTCGTCACGCTCCTCATCCAGCCGACGGTCCCACGCAGCAAGCTCCTCATCTTCGACTCTTCTCCTCCTCTCGCGCTCTTCGTCCTCTATCCTCCTGCGCTCTGCTATCTCCTCCCGCTCCAACTTGCGCTTCTCGTCCAAGGCCTCGGACTCAGCCAAGAAAGCGTTGATCAATGACTGGATAGTGCTGTCACGCCTTTTCTCCAGCTCGTCGAGTCTCTCGTCGTGACCCGTTGCGGTGAGAAACGCGATTGTGTCATGAATAGTCGATAGCGTCTCGTGCATCTCCTTGACGAGCACCGAGACGTCCATCTTGGATGTCATCGTGGCCCACTGGTGACGGGCGGCCCAGCCTGGATGCAAAAATCACGGCTGTGGTCTTAGCCGATGTCTAGAACAAGGGTTATGGTGTAATTAAGATGTGTGTAATAATTATGAAGATGAACGGACGGCCAGCTCCGGTGATTCGAATAGAGACAACCCGGAGAAAACAACGACCAGTGACATCAAGTCCCGGCTAAGAACTGGACGGCTCACGATGTGGTGTGCAGCTGAGAACCGGGGAATGCGAGAATGAAGAACAGCTCTAGCATACGGCGGCAAAATCTAGGTACTACCCAGATGGAGATAGCAGGGAGACCTGTGGAAGAGTAGGAGGGCGGCCAAGTCTAGCGCCAACTCGGCGTCGGAGATCGGAGGCGAGACCTGTCAGGACCCGGCGCGCCCGCTCCTGGCTCCACCGTCCCGTTTATGCAGTCCAGGGTTCCAGACGCTGCTTTTCGGCAGCAATGGCACCTCAACGGGTGATCGGTAATGCTGAGACGGTTGAGCAGCCCCATTGGGCGGGACAGGCGCTCGGAAGGTTTGGGTGGCCAAGATGCTCCCACTGTCGGCGCGGCGACAATATTCTTGCTGCCTCGGATGCAGTCCTGATCGCCTCATTGGCCCCGCCCTTTCACTTGGGGGGGAGATGGGATTTAACGGCGCCCGTGCAGTTGCAAAGATCGGACGATGACACGGCACCCAGAGCGAAGCGCCAGGAATCCTCGCACTGGCAGAAGGAGTGACTCGGAGTTGTGTTGATAACCAGTAGTAGTGGACGCAATCTCGCCTCATTTGTCGAGTCATCGACGCAGCTCAACTCGGGGACTGCGATGGCAAAAAGCAAGCCAAGATCCTTCGAGACCATTGCATCGACGCATGAAATTCCAAGGTTGACGTGAGGCGTTGGGGACGTGTTTCAGCAAGGATGCGAGAGGCGAGCCGCATGGGATTAGTGGGGATCCCATGGCATGTGGGGTGGGTCTCTTTGCTAACAGCCTGCCATACCAGTAACGTGGAAAGTTGTTAGAGTCATGAGCACATCAGAATAAGCGACACTGGGCGACTGGCATTCACAGCCACAGGAAAGCTGGTGATGGTGAGCGGGAGGATGGAGAGCTGGGTTGCTTCGGCGCGCGGCTCAATCATTGGAGTTCAACACGGCAGGTTGGTAGTAACTTTAACTGTTTGTTTTTGCATCTATGTCTAATCGCCGGCATGAACTGCCACGACGAGGCTATTGTATGTACAGGTGCTGGCTCGGCTGCATGGCTATGTGACAAGAGTCGGGTATGTCCCAGCTGAAATGAAGATAATGCTGCAAAGGGTATGCGAAAGAAGCGCCCCAGCTGAGGGTCATTACGGAGCGTATGGATGCGCAGGATCACGCCATTAAAACTCGACGAACATCGCTGAGGGAAAGTCGGGCTGGTCAAAACCTGGCAGCACTACCCTTCTCCGCCCTTGCCATCCGACGCCTGTAATTGTCCCGGAAGTTGTATCGGTTATATGTTCCGAAAGCGTAGGCGCCGATGCCGATCACCATCCACAGACTGGTGATGACGAGACCGATGGGGAAGATCATGATCTGGACGCCAGGGAGGACGAAGGCACTTGTGCCATTGCGCAAGCGGGCGATCTCGTCTTCGACTGCGAGCTCCGCGAGACGGAAGCTACTCATAACGATCTCCTGCGAGAAGACGCCGGTAACAAACACGGCCTCGTTCGACGAAACGTTCGTGCTGACCTGGCGACCTTGTCCGTTCGTGGCGCTGAGCGTGAGAACCGGCATCACAAGAGCCTGGAGTTCAGCCCTGGGAGTATCGTTAGCATCGTCCGCCAAGGCACAGGTCTTGGAGATTGCCTACATTGTCATCGCCGCACTCATCTTCGTCCTGTCGATCTGGCCGACGAACAGATATGTCTGAAGCAACTCGAGGGTTTCGTTGGGGTTTATTTGCCCCTGTCTCGCGCTCAAAGCTGATGTGCCTGCGGCAACAGATGCTGCCGCCCCGGTCGCCGCACGAGATGCCCTCCCCATGCTCACGGGAGACACCGATGCTCCCCGATAGCTAAGTCCAACCTGGACGTTCTGTGGAGGGATGCCTAGGAAGTCGCCCGTCGGCTCGCCCCGTCGGAATAACCTCAAGTCGGCCTCAAACGTGCCCGTCCTATTATCCAGCGCGGGGAGATTGTAGCAGACGCAAGTGCCCGACGGGTTTGAGGCTTGAGGAAGGTCTCTGAGAGCTTCCTGGCATGCCCTGTTTGCTTCGGTATTCCACGCGTCCATGTTGATGGTGCCATCTGGGTTGAGAATGTTCGGTTGCGCCATAACTTGTCGTGTCTCCACGTAGCCCCGAGCAAGGAGGCTCGACTTTGCAATTTCCTGCAACCTCCGCTCGACTTGTGGGCTGTTGCGTGTCATGCCCTCGACGACGAGACTCCCGATGCCAGCTTGCGCCCCCGACGCCAGGAGAGAGGCGACAAGTGTTGTGTGCCACAGCATCTTGTTGTTGTTGTGTGAACTGCACCCTTTCCTGGTGTAGTGTGCTCGCCCTGTCCGTTGCTATAACCAAGTCATCCGCGGTATTATTTCGAATCCGTCCGGTGGCGAGTAGACAATCGATCGATGATAGCGAGTATCGTAGTGGAAGTGGGACCTGCCCGATGAAGGGAAGGACTGCGTGATAGTTCCCGCCTTGCGAGATGGCAGTGATGGAAGAAGAGAAGAAGAAGAAGAAAGGAGAAAAGGACAAGAGGTCCGTGGGGGGTGGAAAGAAGGGAAGCGAGGTGATTAAGCAGCGGATTAAACAAAACGACCAGCCCGCGTTTTGGGGATAAAGAGCAACGGGAGTATTATGCGACGCAGATCAAGATCCTCGCGACCTTGTATATGACATGGCCGTGGAGGTCTGGACTGAGGTCTGGACTGTACGACCACGCCAGAAAGGGGGGATCCCCATCAGACGAACAGGGACGAAGGCGCGGTAGGCCAATGGCAGCATGGAATTGGCTTGACCCCACGAGCGATTCCCAGACTCTGCGTGCTGCAGAGTGGCACCACTGACGGATCTCGAGGGGCAGTTGTCATGTTCGCCGAGACGGGAGGCGGGGGGGTGGGGACGACGACGAGGGGTGCGACCAGGACCTGACACAGGGAGCGAGGGGTTCGCGCGGCCTGGAATGCTGAGCGTTAGTAGAGATAGTGGATTGCGAGCAGGAGCAGAGGGATTAGGGAGAGCGACGAGCCCAAAATCATTTGGGCGCTAACGGCTTGTGCGAGCTTTGGTCTGATCGCCTCGCGCAATGGCAGTTCGGGGCCAGGGCATTGTCGGATCGACCAGCGATGTAACAAGTCGAGTCGGAGGTCGTATGCCTGCCCGAGACGCGTCGGGGGTGCGAAGCGACATCTGTTGCACAATGCTTTTGGAACGGGGGTCGCACGTGCCATCTTTTTGGCCGAGCGGCCGATTGGCCTGCGAATCACCTCGCCTCGTCCAACAGAATCCGATTGTCTCCAGCATCGCAGACGACGCTCCAACCTCCCCGGCACAACGGGCAACAGACAACAAAGGGATATGATCAGTCTTTTCGTTACGGTAGGTATAATATTTTTGCCACTGACACCCTTCTTTTTCTCTTCTCAGCACCCTGCTGGGGCTATGGCGATTTCAGGAGTCGCCTTTCACCCTGCATCATTCGTGCCGTATGAGCGGGGATGTTCTGCGACACTGCGGGTCTCGAGATGGGGCGCCACTAGCCACAGCGAAGCCACAATACCCTTATCGGTGAGTGCCTCAGCTTATCGTCACCCGTCAAGCCACCAGCACCCCACATCAACGGGTGAGTTGCAGGGAGCGATGAGACAGGGGTGTGGCCTCCGTGTCCCAGCGTCGCAGGTGAAAGGGGCTCTCTGACCACAATTGGATTTTTGCGACCGAGTGCAACCTCGCCAAACCCTTCATTCTCAGGTTGCAATCGCCAAAAGACTCCTTGAGCCATGGCTTGCCTATCAAATTTTGTTTCCTTTCTGGATTTTTTTTAGCCTCCATGGATATTGCCGACTTGCCTATCAACATCGGAAGCTGTGCACTCTCACAAAGAAACGCCAACTCCAGCAGCGGGATACCCCGCAGACAGCACTGACGACGGGACCGAAGCGCTTGAACGCCCGCACCCCACGTCGTCCCAAACTCTGCCCCTTGGATCTGGGCCTGGAATCGCCGACCAGCATCTCCTGTTCCTTTTAATAATATTAAGGTAGGCCCTCTTCCACACCATGTCGTGCAGTCGGCGCATCTACTGCAGGTACGCATTTTGTTTCGATGGCGGACATTTGCGGTCCAGTCGTGGCGCTTGCGTTCCCGCTCACACCTCCTGTGGCCGCGCAGTTACGGCCCCCCCCCTGTTCCAGCTGCCCATCCAGTCAAAACGCCCAGATCTCGTGGGTTCGTCGTCACCAGAACCCGCGTGGAACATGGTGGCGCCGGCGCAACGCTCTTCATAGCCTATCGTCGTCTCGCGGGGTAAACACTATCCAGCATGCCTTTTGAGAAACTGCTTTACATGACGCCGAGGTTTTCATCCCCTATTGTATGAAACTGGCGGCTCCCGTCTAGACTTTCCTGTCTGTCATACGGACCACCACTGTCTGTCACGGACCACCAGAAACCGGGAGGGAGGTGGTGCGTCCAGGTTGCCCTTCTTGCTTGCCTGATGTGAAATTGGTGAACCACGAGCGCCCAAGACTGTGAGGCTCGTTCATCCCCGATGAACTACAGGTCCAATGCATTTCGTCCGTAGTTGAACAGAAATCGCGTCGCTGAGCAGCGGATGTCAGGGTAGCTCTCGAACCGCTATCTTTGTGCTGTTTGTAAATGGCATTTCTTTCGCCCCTGTTTAGGCAGAATTACTCGAGATCGCAATGTGCCGATCACGGACATCATTCCCATCCAGCATCTTCCTCCTCCTCCCGACCCATGACTTATGATCTCGGTCAAAATGTTCGCTTCAGGTGCCGATGACCTGGACCCTGAGGCGGCTAGTCCGCTAGCCGCGGTGGCCTCATCGCAACTCCGGTTGGAACAACCGCAGTCCCCTTGAACCGTTGTCATGAGCGTACGTATCTTGCACAGTAGAACCAACACTTCAACAAGTGTTTCACGAGGATCATTCCGCAGAAATGTTCTGCAACAATTTTCCGAGCCCACCAGGGCACAACCTCTAGGCTGATGACCCCGAGTACTTCGTCATATTTTTGCGATTGAATCGGTCCGAGCAACGTAGCTATTTTCTAGCCTCTTGCCCGAGGGTAGGAGTGGAATGGCTCCTTTGCTTTGGGGGTTGTTAGATACAACCAAGTCCCAGAGTTCGCTCAACTCTCCGCCTTGAAGAACCTCCTAGGCGCGCAAGCCAGGACGTCAGGAATACACCAGGCAGGGAGAGCGCCCGAGAGATTCAGACCGACTTCGACGAGATAGAATTACTCAGATCAACTCCCCCGACCCGTCTGTGGCACGAAGCACAAATGACATTTCCTTTATGCGTGTAACCGCACAGCGTCAGACGGCACATTCTCATCTCTCCAGTCCGGTACTCAGAGCCCGAGCCCCTCGTACGCTGTCCCGCATCCTAAACCGTCAATGTTGCACTCCTCGACCGATGCTAATTCGTCGTCGTGAAGATATCAGGCCGCGAAATTCTATACCTATCTAGGTACGGCCGCTATTTGGGACGGGGTTCTAACAACAGGAGAAAGCTTCTGTTTTTGAGCCCAGGGACAGGATCGGCGGTTTTGTCTGTTTGGTAAGACAGTGAATGCAACGGGAGTTCAGAGGTGTTCTGGCGTTAAATCAAGATCAGATTTACCCCGCGAAGTGTTTGTCGTATTGCCAGCTGTTGGCTACACGACTGAGAATGGTCATACCAGTGAAACAACAGACCAGAATAGCGGTTGAGAAAACGGCATCATACCAAAAATGGCCCGCGTCTCGATCGATCCAAGTTCGTCGTCAAGATTAAAAGATAGGTTGAATTCCATCGCGTTTTGAACGAAAACAGGTCTTCTCCCAAGACCGAGGGCGGTCGCCGTTTGGTTGCACACATAAGAGCTGCCTGTCCAAAACGCCAAGCTGCGACGGCTTCGGGCAGCTGTCCAGTACGATTGTGCTTCGATGATTGGACGTCGGGTCAATGGCTGAGCTGTCGTGGTTGGTGTTCTGGAAGAAAAATGCGAGGAGCAAAGAGACCGAGGCGCCAAGGCCGCGGGCGCCAAGAAGCGCCCATAAGCTTACTGCATGCCCAATGCCCGGCAGTCGACCCGTCAGCAGATGAGCATGGGCGGGTTTTCTAAAAGCGGTGTTGTGTCGCGTGAGGCCAGGATAAGGATTGGAGGGCCAATGTCTCCATCAGCTTCTCTGTCTATGGTCCTGCCGCCAAGCCAGCATCTCGCCATTCATGTCGCTGTCAGCAACCCACTCTGCAAGCCGCAAGACGCCCGCTGCGGAAATCGCGTTTCCCTGACCACAGGTCTTACTCACCAGCCCCCTCTAATCCTAGTTGTGCCTCAATGGGCGCACGCAACCGTTGATCTCGACCATATTTGTCAGGGATCCAGCATGGCCACATGCGTCGTGCTACACGCCTTCGCGCGGCTTACCGTCACACCACAGAGTCGGGATCCTTGACTTCAGGCAGTCACGGAATTTGGAACATGCCATTTCCTGGCTCTCTTGCTTCCTCCCTAAATAGCTGGATAACTGGGGAATCCTCCCCTCATCGTCAAGAAACGCCGATTGCGCCGATCGTGAACGCACGTCACCGAGACCAGCACAACCAACACCGCACACACATCGCTGACGTGTCCATGCACGTCATTGCCCTGCAGCTTGGACGTCTGCCTATGCCACGGAGTTTGGTGGCTGTTAGGGCTATTTCACAATGAAGTTCGGGGAGGAGCTTGTCGCAGAGAGGGTTCCAGGCAGGTCGCTCCCTGTCTGCTTTGAGGCGACTGTCCGTTCGGCTAACCGATCGATTGGACAGAATGGGCAAATAAGTACCTCGACTACAAGACTGGAAAGAAGCACATCAAAGCGGTAGCCGACGCTATTGAGAAGGAAGAATCAGGACTCAAGGTCCCGACCCGGCGAAAGACGGGTCTTTCGACTCGGAGACGCACCCGGTCGGCCCGAGTTCCGGAATCTCCCGTATACCAATCGCCGCTGCCAGCGCACGATGTCGAAGCTGCGGGAGGCCTAGATCCTGTAGGCCCTAACTTCTCCCTTCATGGCGAAGGGTACTTTGCCTCTGGGCCTTCCTCTCGGCATACCAGTCCAAGCCCGGATGGACGTGCTCGCGGGGGACTGCGCCGTGGTGCTGCCGGACTCGGTGCAATTCACCCGAATGATCCTCCAAGCGACTCGGAGGCCATGAAACCCGCTGAGCGGGACCCGTCGCCGCTCCCTGCAGTAAGGAGAACCGGAACACAAAGTCGGGTCATCAATGCGTTGTTTGGGGGCCATCCATTCTCCGGCGTCCGGACACGGTTCTTCGACGGCGACATGCAGCCTCTCCACCCGGCAAATCCTGTTGACAAAGCCAAATCCGAGTTCTTTCACTTTATGGTCTCTGAGCTCCAGAAGGTTGATACCTTTTACAAGGCAAAGGAAGAGGAAGCGGGGACGCGTCTACAACAGCTGCGAGCGCAGCTACAGGAAATGAGGAATAGAAGGAACGACGACATCCTCCATGGCAACCTGCAGAAAATGCATGACGACGACCTGGCTTCTCAATCCCTTCTTGAGCGGATGAAGAAGAAGGTCATTGACCTCACCTCATTCGGGACGAGTACAAAGCCGAAGACAATAGTACACGCCTTGTCAACACCGATGCTAACATCCCTTGCCATGGATTCGCAACGAAGGCGCGATTTCGTCCCAAAGCGCATAACTGAGGAGGAGGCTATCTCGTACAAGGATGCCAAGCGGAAGATCAAAACTGCCGTGCACGAGTTCTTTCGCAGCCTCGATCTTATTCAAGTATACGCGGCGCTCAATCGCACTGCTTTCCAAAAGCTGAACAAGAAATACGACAAAAATGCGCGATCGACGGAGAAGCTGGAATTTATGCACAACTACGTCGATAGGTCGGACTTTGTCAACAGCACCGTAATTGAAGGACACATGAGAACAACTGAAGACCTCTATGCTCGCTACTTTGAGAGAGGCAATACCAAGGCCGCTCTCACCAAGTTGCGGTCCCGCAAGGCCAGAGACGAGTCCCTAGGCACCTTTCACAATGGCGTTCTTGTCGGCCTTGGCTTCGTCTTCAGCATCCAAGGGCTTGTGTCCGCCATCAGACTCATGTCTGACACCGTAAATGTCCACTACGACATGCGGAAAGTGGTTGTCTCGCATCTCCAAATCTATGGAGGGTATTTCCTCTTCCTTTGCATGGGCTGGATGTTCTGTCTCAATTGCTACATCTGGACCAGGGCAAAGGTGAACTACCCCTTCATATTCGAGTTCGACACTAGACACACGCTTGACTGGAGAAAGCTGTGCCAGTTTCCGAGTCTCTTCAGCCTCATGTTCGGCATCATCTTCTGGCTCAATTTCAGCATCCAGCTGGGTGGAGAGGACCTTTTTCTCTATTATCCTGTCATTCTCATCGGATCGTCGTTGCTTGTGTTGTTTTTGCCGCTTCCGGTGTTTCACCACAAGAGCCGGCTGTGGTTCGCCTACTCCCATGTTTGTGTCCCTCACTTCTGTTATCACTCTTTTGGCTCAACGACTAACCGTCTGACTGCATAGTGGCGCCTCTTAATGGCCCCGTTCTACCCAGTCGAGTTCCGCGACGTCTTTCTCGGCGACATCTACTGTTCGCTCCGATATGCGTTCGAGAGCATTGAACTCTTTTTCTGCGTCTACATCAACGGGTGGGCCGAGCCCGAGGATTGCGGGTCCAGCAAGTCCCGCCTCATGGCGTTTCTCAGCGCCTTGCCTCCGATGTGGCGAGCAATTCAGTGCATACGCCGTTACTACGATACACGGAGCTTCTTCCCGCATCTTGCCAACTGCGCGAAATATCTGTTGTTTCTCTTCATGATTGTGGGGCTTTCGGAGTATAGAATTATTGGTGGGGAGATGACTCTCAGTGTATTCATCTTCCTGGCGACTTTTAACACTCTTTACTCGAGTAAGTCTTCTCCAACTGGAGCCTATAGTGTGGTAAGCTGACAAGGATGCAGCGTGGTGGGACATCTACATGGACTTCCGACTCGCGCAGAAGAAGGCCCCCAACTACTTGCGCGACGTCCTGGCCTTCAAGACGGAGTGGGTTTACTACGCCGTCATGGTTGCCGACCCACTGTTAAGAATGTCTTGGGTGACATACGTTATTTTTGCCAAGATTCCGCAGCATTCAAGCGTCGCATCGTACCTAGTAGCGCTGATCGAGCTGTTCCGCCGAATGTTGTGGATTAGCTTCAGGGTGGAGAACGAGCATTGCGTCAACATCGCGAATAACAAGGCGAGTAGGGAAATCCCGCTGCCTTATATCATTGCGTCAGGGGCATCTGATGTGGAAGATGAAGAGCTTGAAGGCGAGAGATGAGAAGGATGCATGGAGGAGATAAATTGGGTGCAACGAGAAACGATCCGGACGTGGTGTACAGTTCAACAAAAGTTACCTACAGCATTTACGAAGGGAAAAAGAATTTTGAATGATCCATGGTACGAGATGGTGCCTAATTAACCTACATTTTTGATCAACCCTTGGCATTGCCTGGTGTGTAAGGCGGAGTTGGAAGTTGCTCCAGAGAAACTCGATCGGCAAACCGAGCTCGAGTTTGACCCCTGTCTTGGAATGGTTGTCGCCGAAACCACCTGTCAGCATTTCAGGGGTGAGGCACCAGTGGACCCCTCCGGAAGGAACATGGGTGCTGACACTGCCCCGAAGGATTTCGCGATACGTCAGCCGCTCCTTGCAATCGCAACCGAGGGTCCCCCGTAGGTACGTACACATTGCAGCAGCAGAATGTCATCTTTGCAAAGAGATCGAGATCGGAAGCGCCGTCTTGTCCTCCACTGCATCACCTCGATACTCTACCAACCCAACTCAATCGAACTTGAGGAGCAGCGATGGAGGTGATTCCAATCCCGCCGACCAGCAGCGGCTTCGCGTACCGGAACATCCGGACCCGGACGTTTTTCATCGTCGATGACCGGCTTGACGAAAACGCGCTGAAGAACGCGCTGGATCGGCTCATCCGGGACCATTGGCGGCTGCTAGGAGCGCGAATTACGGGGGATCTCAAGGCGCCGCAACTTACCTACCATCTCCCCATACAGTTTACCGACGACTATGAGCTCTTCAGGTGGACTTCAGAGGACAGCGACGCGTCGATTGAGAAGGCGGTGCCTGGTCTGTGGCCGGCATCATCCAAGGGCCGAGACGCGAGAATCCTGCCCTTCAATATGGACGCGATAGACGCACGGTTCCGGCCAGCCGAGTGGCCGTATAACTTCAAAGACGCGGTAGACGTTCCGTCCATGCTCGTCAATCTGAGCCAGTTTTCGGACGCGACGGTCCTCGCCATCAGCTTGCCCCATGTCGTGGGCGATCAAATGGGCCTCGCGAACATCATCAGCGCGTGGATGGGACTGCTTGAGGGTAAGACTCCGCCGCCACTCATTGGCTACAAGGAAGACATCCTCCCTGGACAGAAGCCGTTCAGCGAATACGCAAAGAGAGAAGTGACCGAGAAGGGGAGAACTCGCATAAAGAGCAGGTTAGACGTCTTTCTGATCCCGCTTGGATTTGCCCCGGAGATAGTCCTAAAGTCGAAGGAAACTCGGGTGATGTTGCTATTCCCTGCAGCGCTGTTGCAGAGCATTCGCGAGAAACCCTTCTCGGAAAAAGGAAAAGGCGCAGTTACAGAACTGACCAACGCTGATATCATTGCTGCCATCATGGTAAAGGTTTGCATTCCACATTGGCTTAACGGGGGGCTTCTCACTGACCACAGAATGTAGCTCTCCCGCCTGGACGTCAGGAAGAAACACATGATCTCCGTTTCCCAAACAGTGAACCGTACTTACTCCTCACTAAATCCTGTGTCCCCTTTGTGGCATGCCGCTAACCGCCACAGTGCGCCGCCGGGTCCCCGAGCTCTCAGATCCCGAAAAGATCAAAGGCTTCATCGGAAATAGTCTCGTCTACGCCACCAATCGCGTCCGCTTCGACCACACTCTCCCCCTGGGCGAGCTCGCCCGCCAAGGCCGTAAAAGCATCACGAAAACCGTAGAACCCAGCAACATCGACTTGTATCTCGCTATTTCTCGCGAGCAGCATCGGCGCGGTCGGCCAGAGCACATCTGCGAGCCGCTCGAGAAGTCATATCACATCACCAACTGGGCTTCGGCGTGGCGAGAGCTCGATTTCACTCTCGCGCTGGAAGCCGCAGCTAAGGAGGCGCGGGGCGGCAGGGAATTGAAGGTGCTGGTGCTGGGCCAGGGGAGGGAGGCCAAGGCGTTTGGTAGATGTGAGTGCTGCAAGACCGCATTTCTTCGCGTAATTGACGGCAGCGGGTTGGCTGACATGCGTATAGTTAACGCCGTGGTGATGTGTAAAACGAAAGAGGGATATTGGATTGACTTTGCGGCTGCGGATGAGACGATGGCAGCAGTGAAGAGGCACCTGGCGAAAGACCCCGAGCTGGAGAAGCTTTGAGTGTAATGTGGCCAGGCAGGCCCGCGTTTAATATGGGAATTTAAATTACCGTCATCTCGGACCACTTCTTTGGGCACCCATAGTTAGTTGGCGCAGGCGCTTTCGACCACCGGGACTCGCGGCCGACAACAGTTGAATACCGCCCCAGAGAACTTTGCCTCAGAAAATCCGACGAAAGATTTTAGAAAACCACAAGGTCCTATATAATCGCTATTCATGTTGGTATTGGCCGAAGGTTTTAATCCTGTGTGCTCCAAAAACTCGTGACGCCCGGAGCAAGCGGAATGTGTTACAATGACGCAAACCCGCTTTGGGGCTTGTGAGACTCTAAGCAAACACAGACTTGGGTCTAAGCACGCGCCAATTTGCAGCCGTCATTAATTCACGTCACGGTGCTATTCCCCAGCCATTTGAACACAGTCCCATCAAGCATCCCATGTCACGCCTTAAGCGCAAAGGTGACTGTGTTCTGCCACTGCGTTCCCAACAACGATAAAAGGGTCAGCAGAAAGCCCAGTGGATTTGGTTCCGGCAGCGGCAGCTCCATTCGAAACCTCCAAAAACAACCATGCTCATCAACAAGCCGATCGCTATCCTCAGCGCTCTCGCCTATTGTGATACAAAACCGCTGCACTAAAACACCGCAAAAGTGAATCCACTGATACCAGCATTTAGTAACAGCGACTATATCTATATTGTTCTACACACCCCCTAGTTGCTGGACAAAATCCGACAAATGCCCAGTGCAGTTCTCGCAACTTGATACATCATTAGTCATCAAACGGCTCAACTCAGACTTGGTGATACAACGCTGACTAATCGCTCACGTGTGCTAAAGAAACATGCCGACAACAGGGTTCGAACTGGCAACCTTAGCAGTAACGGGGAAGTTTCAGGCTTACAGCCTCCCGGGTTCATAACTGTGGAACACAAAACCAGGGTGTTTTCGGCCGTTTGTTGGCCGTTCGGCAAAAGAGTGATGGAATTGCTTATTCTAGATAAAAAGGAGAGAGGGGCAGAGAGCCAGTATTATAGTGGTGAAAGTGGGGAGTCACGTGGCTAACCAGGTGACCGTTTGTTTCACACCTATCTGTGCCACTGCGTCACAGGAACTCCCCTCATCGCCAAGGACAACCCCGGCGCGTTCTGGGTTATTCTTGGACCTGGCCTCCCCACCTTCGAAGACCTCGGCCTCACCGCTGCCGACCTCCTCACCCGGGACTCAGCCCAGATGACCGAACCCTCCCCGTTCAATAGCACGACATCAGCGACTCTCCATCCACGCGCCGCGACATGTACAGGAGGAAACGAGCGGTTCAACTGCGCCTGGGCCATTTCGTGTAGGGAGGCGCTAAAAGCGATGGGTAAAGCACCTTGTGGTGCGCAAGCCCCCTCCAAGTGCTGGACCATGATGTGCACGGCGGGCATGGAAGCCGACTGGGTGTATGTTTATGGTGCCAGCAAGAAACCTAATGGTGGCCCGGCGCAGAGCTACTGCAGGGACGCGGCACACGCTGTGAACTGCACTATGGAACACTGTAAGATTGATGGTAAAATGGTCAAAGAAGGGCTTTGATTTTGCATGGGGGAACGGCGAATTGTTGATTGGGGTACAAGCCATCCCGTTTGCGGATGGGGAGACGTGTAACTGAGGGGTTTTATGAGGGTCAGGACTGTCTCGTGGAACTCGTGCTGGTAGACAGGGGAACAGGAGACTTGCATTTCAACATAGGTTTCAAAATACGCTGGTAGTATTGAGTCTGTCTCGGCATGTGCGGACACGTCGTTGAACCATCCCGCCAACCCGAACTCCCTTTACCCCCAACTCACGATACTAATCGTAAAAAAGCCAAACTTCTTCGCACTTTCAAGCTTCTCCAACTCCACAACCTGGTACTAGGTCAGAGCCGCAGCCGCATCCGCATCCACCTCCAGCAGACCATCACGCCGCATATCACATACGCCACTACCGCAGCTAGTAGTCTCTGGTAGTCTCGGTATGTGCGGTACACCTTGATGAGCCAGATCTCTCGGCAGGACGTTTGCGACAAAGGGGGAGAGTGGCTCGTGCGGACAATGAGCCATCCGTAGCCCAACATCATGCGATGACCTGGCCGGGTGAGGGGCCAGACCGGGAAGCCAGGGTTGTGGTATCGGTAAAGTTTTGGTGTTTTCTTTCGGATCTGCATGTCATGATTCATTATCCGGACATTGAGGAATTTGATGACTCCGAACGAACTCAGTTCGCGATAATCGTACCAGGCGGTCGGGAGGAGTTTGGTAGCGTAGGAGGGACATGGCGATGGTTGGTCATCTGAGGCGTTCCTGCGTGTGGTATCCTGCGTGTGGTACCTATCTGAAGATGACGAAGAGCAGTGCGCCAAGAATTACTGCGTCAGGGACGGCGCTTGCAACAACTTGAAGTGGGAAGCCGAATTATCTGGGAAGGTAACGACGAGGAGCGATACGATGTCTTGGGCTCACAGATGCCGAAAGGGCCCTGAAGGGAGCCGGGACGCTCGAAAACCGGCATGTTCTCGTCACCCTCAGATAGGTAGTCCGTCGCGACGTGTGAGGTGCCCTGGGGTGTAGCAGCAGCGAATGTGGAATGCGAACGCTGCGGGCGACACGAACGTCGTGGGAGATGTGAACGACATGTTCAATACTTGCAACCAAGAGATACATAGGACGAAGGAGATGCGCTAGATCGACAAGTTTGACTGCATCCTTCTGAACCTATGTGATATGACTCTGACGGCTGCAGTCGCTTCACAGCCCTTTGTGTTGATAGAAGACAAAAACGTGGCCCCGTTGGTCGGTGGCTGGCGGCCGGGCAACTTGAGTGGGAGGACGCACTTTCCCAGTATTGGATTTCAGACACGCAATCTCCCGATGACATCCGGATCCCCGGCGAGGGTTCCGGTTGATGATCGTGAAAGCAGTGACCTGGAAACGGAAGCACGGGGTGTGCAGTTGACAAATGCATGGAACTGTTAGAGCTTCTCTAAACAACCATACAGCTTCATGAGCTCATTAGCACAAGGTGCGAGATTTACAGCTGCCCTGCCGGCCGGGGACTTTCTGTTACCCAAGCCCTCGCAACAGCTCGCTCCTTCCTCCGGTCACCCGAGTTTCGTTCTTCCTACCCTTCAGATCAAATTTCTGCCCATCATTTCCACCCAGACTCTTTCCCACAATTTTACAAAGTCGTTTCATCCACGCTGGATCTGCGCGCGAGATCAGACACTCGGTTTGTATTCTTGAATTTCTATTCAATCAAAGCACAGCGATTCGCAACAGCCGCAGTCCTTGACGATGCCGCCTGTCCGGAAATTCGAGGCCCAGAGTGGTCGTGGTTCCTCTCGTCCCACGCGCGGCCATGGTGGGTTGACCTGCGCCGCAAACCAGAACGGTTTCGGCATTCAGACTGTCGCTGACACCATCCGCTCAGAGGCAGATCTCGGACTCTCTGCGTTTGATGCGTCGAGACTGAATTTGATGGCGCGGCCGATGTCCGTCGCAACCAATCTGGATGGAAGCTGCACGTTTCTTCGTCTAGTTTTTGATGGGACTCCGCTGACTCCTCCAAGCTTGCGCCATCATTCTGGCCCCTCCGCCTATCATCGACCAGACTCCTGGTACGTGAGAAACATGCAATTGACCATTCTATGGATAACTACTCACCTTTCCTGTCAGTTCCGGGCGCCGAGCTTCTATTCCCAGAAGAATTCAGCAGCATGCCGTACCTTCTTCAAAAGGTATCGCTTCTGGAGTCGCAGCTGGGCCAGCAAAAACTCAACCAGGCGGCGCTCCAGGCCCGGAAGATCGAAGCGGCCAGAGACCGGTCAGGGTGAAGGCGGAGCACGGCACGCGCACCGCCGCCGTTGGAACAGCAGCACAGTCTGCATGGTACGACACACACCAACGCCGGTTTGTCACATCGAGGGATGACGAGAACAGCTCCGACCCGTCGCTCTACGATATCCCGGAGTTCCAACCGAAACAAGCCGGGCCCGCAGCCAAAGAGACCCGTCCTACCGTTTCCCGTGGTCCCGGCAACTGGCCCTATAAGGATCTTGACCAACCCGCCGACGTAGAGCCCATAAGTAAGCTTCGCTACTCCGAGTCTCCCCAAAAGGAGACCGGTGCGAAGTTCCAGCAAGAACCTAGTGCCAGCTCCAGATCGGGTATCGTCTTCGGAGCGAACACTGCATTGGGATCGACATTTGGGGCCAACATGCCGGTCGCATCCGGACAACCGTCAGGACTCGGATCGGCGTCAGCATCTGGAGTCAATAACGTATTCGGATGCTTCAGCACGATCAACGGCGACAGCAAAGGTCGGATCGAACAGGCAAAAGCTAGTCTTGTTCGATCGCTTACCAGCACCATTTCTGGCTCGAGTCCAGCTATGGGCAAGCAGACCCAGCCATTTGGTTCCGCCAACCCATTGCCCTTCGCCAACTCGTCGCCCTTCCAATCGGCATTCAAGCCTTTGGCCACCACGGTGAACGGGATCTTCGGGAAACGCGAGGCTACCGGATCGAAGAGAAAGGCATCAGACGACGAGTTGGGTGTGACTCCTCCCACACAAAAGCGTACCAGAACCTTCGCCAAGAGTCGACGCAGCCTGATTTGCGGGTTCGGCGTCCCTGGAGTTGTGGATCGAGAGATTATTGAGCTTTCCGACTGAGTGCACCGATGTGTGGTTGCGTTTGCAGGGAAAGTTGAGGTGTGTTGCAATCGTCTTCCCACCCTGCTCGATGAGCTGGGCCAAGATATGTGTTTCGTTTCCCATTCGTTGTGCTATTGTTTCTGTGACTCGTTTTGATCGAGCTGGGGTATTTGTCTTTGGCTGTAGGCACCCTGCCATGGATCCGAGGCTCTCTTTTTGCGAAGTTGGCACTGTTATTAGGAGGAGGAGGAATGCCTTTCTTGGGCGCCGTCCGATGAAGCTGATGTGCGTGTTATGGATGCGCTGTTACCCCTCGGTTTCCCGGATGTATTGCTTGAAGGGTTCACCGTCTGGACGTGATATGTTTTGTTAGCGCAGCGTGGATTTGACACATTGGGAATGATGGTTATGGGCTCGCTAAACGTCGGTTTAGACCGCCATAGCTTTGGTGCATGCAACAGGTATCAGATAGTTCTTCAATGTATCTTCAAAACCCTCGGGGCTCATGTTGGTAACGTGACAGTTCAATGGCATCTACCTCATGTGCGTGCTCAAGCAACCTATCTGCACTGGGGTACCCAAGGTATTTAACTTGGCTGGGGCCACTTATCCAAGATTGCTTCCGTCCCTGTCAACGTAAAAGTCAAATTCGCCACTGTTGGCTGGTCCAACAAAACAGTGTACGTCCCCGGATACAACACCGTGTTCCCTTTGTCGTCAACGCGGGCAAGACTCCCCAGATTCCAGTCCAACATAACGGCCTGGCTAGCCCCTGGTATAACCTTGAACGCTCTCTTATAAGCCGCGAGCGTCTTGATCGGATACGGTGCAGGACCAAACTCTCCCGAGAGAAATGCCAGCGCTACGTAGTCCGATGCACGAGCGCCAGTGTTAGTCACAGTGATAGGGAAGGAAGAAAACGGGCACAGATCAAGGTAGGATACCCCTGCTGTCTTGCAAGACACAAGGAGGTCTGAGATGGAGAAGGTGGTTGGGAAAACGCCCGTGAAGATGCTGAATGTCGTGTAATGCAGGCCATGGCCGAACGGAAAGACAGGGGTTTTGTACCACCGGTATGTGCGACCTGGGTAGGAGCCTGATGGACGGAGGGCCATGTTTGTGAATGGCGCAGCGGAGGTGAAGGAGGAGGGGTACATTGTCATAGGGAGCCGGCCGGCCGGAGCGGCGAGTCCAGTGATGAGGTTCATCACGGCGGTGCCACCATCTTGGCCGGGGTAGCCTGCCCAGAGAATCGTTTTGATGTTTGGTAGGGAGAGCAGAGGGGTATCGTCGATGTGCGTGCCCAATTTTACCACGATGATCGGCTTGTTAAGGCCCGCGAGGCGCTGGAGGAGGGAGAGCTGGCCTGCTGGCCAGGCAATGGACGTGCGATCTTGGGATTCCTTCTCGACTGTGTTGTCGATGCCACCGAAGAATATTATTACGTTGGATTTCTGAGCGGCGGATACGGCGGCAGAGGCATCGGCGGAAGATTGGGTAAGGGGGCCGCTGACGAAGTTGGCGGTGATGCCCAAGGCTTTGGCGGCCGCGACGGGGTCGTGCTTGAAGGGCGGTGAGCCACTGTATCCGCCCAGCATCTTATCCGCTGCGTTGGCCCAGAAGCCGATCATGGCGACGGGCGAGTTTGTGCCGTTGAGGGAGATTGGCAGAAAGTTGTTATCGTTCTTGAGAAGGATGATTCCCTCCTCGGCTGCGCGTAGGGCGAGGGCTTGGGCGGCGGGGGTGTTCACGTCGGAGGCGCCGAGCTTGCGGTACATGCCGTTTGGGCCGTCGAAGTAGCCGGCTTTAACCAGACCCTGATATTGCCTAACCATTGCGCGGTCGAGCGTCTGCTGGTTGAAGGTCTTGGAGTTGAAGGCGGAGCTTGGGTTGGGCTGGGTCCCGTCGGTGGCCCAGCACATGTTGTCGCATCCGGCTTCGAGGGACGCGCCGATGGCTGCGGCATAGTTTGACTTGTATCGATGGCCGCCATTCGCGTTGCCGAGGTAGTAGACAGCATCGCAGTCGCTGACAACGTACTGGTTCTCGTCGGTCCAGTTCCAGTGCTTGCGGAGGACAGTGTCGAGGAGATATTCGTTGGCGCAGGCGGGAACTCCGTTCACGGCGTTGTAGCTGCACATGATCGAGCCGACCTTGGAGTCGCGGGCGCACTGCTGAAACGGTGGGAGGTAGTACTCGACCAGGTCTTGCATGCTCACCTTGGCGTTGAAATTGAACCTCGTCGTGCTGCCGGAATTCTCGAGGTCGTAAGCGGCGTAGTGCTTACATGTGGCGATAACTCGGTGTGTTGGGCCCGGCCCTTGCATCCCCTTGACAAAGGCAGCGGCCCATCGCTTGTTCAAGAAGGAGTCTTCACCAGGGGTTTCGTGTCCTCGGCCCCATCGCGGATCGCGGAAAGGGTTGACATCGGGGGTCCAGAAATCCAAATGGGCGCGCCCGTTGTTGGCAAAGGCGCGTGCTTCGGTGCTGATGGCGGTCCCAATCTGCTCGACCAGGGCGTCATCAAATGCCGCACCGGTTGTGATTGCCTGAGGAAACTGCGTGGCAGCGCTAAACTGGCCGCCCCAGGAAATGCCGCGATTGTGGGCCACTCCATGGAGGGCCTCATTCCACCATTGGTAAGCGCCGAGCCCAAGCTCGGAAACGCCCGGGGAGTTGCTGACAATGTGTTAGTCCCAGTTTTGGCAGGATGGGATGGAATCGCCAGACTTTACAAGATTTGCAAGCTTGTCGCTGTTACTCATGGCAGCCACCAAGGCGGAGGCCCTCGCGGCAGGCGCGGCCGACGTGGCACAAACCAGATTGGACTTGAGCAATCCGCTGGCGCAGTCGGGGTACTTGACACCGCCCCTCACTGGCACGCAAAGAGCGGTGACGACGAGGCCGATAGCAGAGAGATAAGCCATTGTCATTGCTCATCTGCTCATGGGGGATCCAATGATCGCAGACTGAGCAGGCCCGACATCTCAAATGCCCATCTTGTGTGCCGCCATGGTTATGTGGGCAGGGCTCTAGGTGCCGCGATTTATCGAAGCCTCACACTCGGCGCTAAAGAGCCATCAAGGCTCCGACATAGATTGGATTCCCCACTCGTGATAAAGAGCCCATGCTGCGATAGCTCAATAACGTAGCTATAAACTACGATGCATATGGCCGGCTACGACCGAAACACCTGCACATTACCGCTCCCCGTGCTAGAAATCTGTCTCGGTCAGGCGGGTAGTTCCTGCGGTCGACAAAAGAAGGTTGAGCAATATCCGGCTGATCATGTTCCCCAGAAAAGCCACCCCGCACAAGTGCCGGGCCTGCCGCGTCTACCAACAATAACGCGGAGAATTTTGGCTTTTGGGGGCCTTGGCTTGGCTGCTGTGCGACATAATTTGCGGTGCTGCAGTGGGCGACAGGAGTTCAATTCAGCCGCCAGGCGATCGGCGCTGCCATTCGGGCTGGGGCACGTCATGTGCTCAGGGGCAGCTGGAGGCAGCCGCCGGAACGTCGCCCTTCTAGCAGCACGAGAACGTCCCAAAGCTCAGGCCCCTAGATGTAACCTGAGCGAGCATCTAGTGGAATGGAGATTTATCCACCAATCAATCGCATTGTGTCGGTGTGATGGTTGCTGTGGAGCCACGAGAAAAGGGGCTTGTTTACGGTGGTAGGGTTAGGGTCTAGCCCCTTTTCCTAGTACCTATTGTGCACAAAGGGGCGTCACGGGAGGGAAATGCTTAATGGCCCTGTATGCAAGGATTCTTCCATTTGGGGGCAATGCTTTCATTTTTCGAAGAACGTGCCAGGACTCGATTGGGGTCAAGTCTATCGCGACAACACTCAGGCCTTCTCAATCCTGGATTCATCGAGGTTCTGTACCGACTGGGCGTTGAAGGTCATGACCGTACCATCTGGTTGTGGATTGGTAATGAGAATGGTAACCATGGATCCGGTCAAGGCGATGACTTTGTAGATCAGGGAGGAGCCGCGGACGCGTACAGTATCGCCAATCTGGAACTGCGGATATTATCAGTGCTGCCACAAGGAAGAGATGAACCTTGCTACGTACACCCATTTGCGTTTGATGGACCTATGCTGTGTCTTAAGCTTGGGCTTCAGTTTAGGGTGGACCTGGTGCTAGGCTCTAAAAGCTGGGTGACTAGTGACGAGTATGTGCAAATAAAAGTGAAAAACCTCGAGTAGGGAGAAGGGGATGATAATCACTCCGGGCCGGCTTGGCCCTTTTATACCACTGGCTTCCGAGTCGGGCGAGCCTTAGAATCGGGTACCACCCGAGTCAAGACGGTTTCCGAAAACCTGGAACCAGCACTGCTCAGTCAAAAGCGCTCGGTGCGATTTCCGGCGCTATGGGGCCTTCCGATTCGAGATGCTCACTCATCGGTTCACCTAGACTGGCAATGGCGGTCAAAGCGGCCGCGATAAGGGCCCGGAATCTGCCAGGCTCCCAACTACACTATGGTGTGGATAGCCTGCGGTGCGTTCCACAGCCATTTATGCGACCGTCAGGTTGAGACTACGGCGCCTCTAAGTGGTTCCCAAAAAGCTGAGGATCTGGCTATTAGGGGTTTGCCAAATTTCGCGCTAATGGGTCACAAAAAGCAGGTTGCATTGCATGAGCAACGTGTTTTGATAGGGCTTTGTCGATCCCCCTTCTGTCTGCGACCCTGGTCCTGCGAGCGAATCAACTCACCACCCCCACAATCTCCAGGCCTGCCTGTCAGTGCGTGTCGTCGCCAGTGATACTTGCGCTTTAAAAGCAGAGCAAGAGAGCTTTTACGGCAAGAGATGATAAAGTGAGTCTAATCGTATGTCGTGAAATCGAGCCCGGTGAGTTGCCGCAGTCTCGTTTGGCGGTAGTTGGAGCAAATCCCGAGGTCTTATTGCGTTCCAACAGCATGCCCGGTGACGCGGTGTCACTGCGCCGAGAGAGGAATGCCGCGCTTGGTGAAGCCTTGATGATATCCCGTTCACGTTTCTTGCCATGAGTCATCTTGTTCGCAGAGATTATGTGATCTAACATCGGGTCTAAATGACGACACAGTCGAGGATAAAAGAGACAGGATCAGCGCTCAGGCCGTTACAAAATCACGGGAATCTTGGTTTTGATCGGTGCTTACTTGCAGTGCAGCGTCGCGGAGACTCGCCAGGCCGGGCGCCAATCGCGCTCGGCATGGTCCTGACCCAGCTCGGCGTATCTGAGGCTTTGCGACGCATGGATGCCTATCTGGCTCGCTTGGTGCCGGGCATCTCGAGATCTCGACAAGGGAACGACAGCAGCGTGGTACTTCTGCAAGCTACGTCATGGGTTGGCGATGCTTGGGCAGCAATGGGATCAATGGGCGATAGGCATCTGATGCAATGCGCGCCGAGAAAAGTTTGGCGGGTGGGCCGTATCCTTTGCTCGCAATCGCAATTGCTCGGCTGCCGTTCCAATGAAAAGGGCGTGGTGCTTGCCACGGGCACCGCCGCTGCTGTCCTGGTTGGCGGATATGCACCCCTCAGCTACAGACACGCTCCATGCACATGCCCGACCGGTGTTCTCTGTGCGGGTCGCCGCTCATTCGGCTCCCGCTGCGAGGATCCTGTGCGCCAGCCTATCCGTACCGCTGGTACGCTCGAAGCAGAAAAGGTCGTCCTCGCCCACCACGCACGCTGCGCTTGTATCACATCGAATTTCCCAAATTATGACGCCTGCTTCGTCCCTACCTAGTATCAGCACTTGCATGAAAGCATCAGACGTGATTCGCGATTGGCCTGCCACTGCACTCGGGGATACTTCTCAGCTGAGGTACCTACAGAAAAGGAGTTGTCCGCAGCCTTGGCGATGCCGCGCAGCTCGGCCCCGCTACAGCAGTCGCGGGATCGTTGGCTTGACTTGGAATTTCGCATTTGCGGAAGGGACGTTCCCGATGCAAATGCCTCGGTGTCGTGCGAGTGGGAACTCGAGGCCTGCGGGTATGCGCGTCTGGAGATGGCGCATTCGCGGGGAGCTGTCCCGTCAAGTCTGGTCTGGAACCCCTTCAACGGCGAGAGTCTGTTCTTGGATACCTAGGCATATATCGATGTCAGCCTCCGGACACCGGATAAACGCCTGGCGGCTAGCCACCCACCCTACTCTTCTTGCATATTTTTCGCATGGTGGGAAAGAACACCCCCCGCGCAGCAGAGATATGTCCAAAGCCGCAACATCGTACTCCCACGACACTGCTGTCGCCGCGATCACGCGCTTCCACAATTTCGTCGAGCGCCTGTATGGATTGTGGGGCCGTAAAACTCGAGAACCGTCTTCAGACGTCAGCTAACCTAGAATAACGGCAGATCTCGCCAAATCCCTTAAATAAGCCCTGAAGCTCCCCAAGCGGTGTGCTGTGCACATTACACATTTCCCAGAGGTTTCCTGACATCATATCGAATGCCCTCCTCGCGAGTTCATCGCCGTTTGTAAATGCCGTTATAATAATATTCAGCAGATTAGGAAGCCGCCCAAGACGTTACACGACAAACGCTTGAAGTAACCCGCAAACTACCCGTCATATGGTCTGGCTTTTTCCACAGTTTGCGCGACAACCTGCATCGTATGGTGAGGCCCGCACCAACGACAGCGTTGGAGCTCAGTATAGGAAGCTCTTTTCCCAATGTCTCCGTTCCCTACGAAGTAGTTCAATTATGACTCACCCAACGTTTTGGCTACCAACGTTCCGCGGACTGCTTTTCTGCTTCCTGAAAGCCAGATATTTTGTGGGTTCGGCCTGTAGAACGTATTTAAAGTCGTCACCCTCTCCAAAGAGCGAGTGACGTCTAGGTTCCTTCATTATCATTGATCCTAACCACATTTCTGTCACTGCCAGCATTCACCGCAAACTGTAGTACAAAAATGATGGCAACATCATCTGCAGAAGCGCAGGAGATTATTCTTGGGTTACGCCAGTTGCGCCGCGAGGACATTCCAGAGCGGTTCCGGCGTCTGCTCTTATCTGAGGACCTCATCATCCTCACACGCCATCCGCAGGTCGCCTCGGCAGGAGAGCATACACCCTCGACCGCCGCTCCCCTTTGGTCTCCCGATCCCAACATTTTCCCAGAAAGATACCTTGACGTCAAGGGGACGGCGCGCGCCATTTTGCACCGTTGAGATTACTGCTATGTGGAAAGGATCGCCATCTGTGCAGGTGTTCTCCTGCTCGGCAAGATTGCCCTCGGCTGATTGTTTTCGACGATTACCGTGGTGCTCCTCGTGGTAATCTACGGATAACCTGCAAGCCGCCCACGGGCCTTCCCTCCGGACCACGACCACGCCGTTACCTCCCTGGCCACAAAATAGCTCCTAACTGCCTGCTCCGATATGGTTGAGGGGGTTGTTGGATACGCCATTGACTTCCTCAGAGTATGGAAGATGAACTTCGTGTGGCCCAGAATCGGCCCCAATGTCCATCACTACCACGATGCCGAGTTCCCTTTCAAGCCCCTTGCCCGCCGACCTATACGCGAGCTGCTAGGGGAAGGAGGATTGGTCATCCGCCTCGAACAGTACCCCGTTCTGTTCAGGTCGTCATATTTGAGCTGGCTTACAACGACTTGCAGCGGCGCGATCTACTTGATGACAATATGCCATGGGCTGCCACCTGGTGCGACATTTCCAAGCTCGACGAGAATACACAGGGGTTTGGGTTCTACTTGGTCAAGCCCTGGGACCAAAGGCTTTGAGGGACTCCTGGAAGACACCACTTGACCGTCACTGGCGAGTTATGGCGGTGAAAAAAAAGAAAAAGGTTAATCCTTCAATGCCCACTTGGGCAAGGTTCATGCGTTGGCAAGGTGAGAGTTATCTGATTCTTCGTGACACAGCTTTGGAATAGTCTTTTGACCATTGCACAGCACGCATATACCGCACCACGAAGCCTACTGTGGAAACATCCAACACCAACCTCCATGACCATGCCCAAGTCTACGAAGGCTCGGGCCAAAAGAAAGAGCCCCCTCAGTCAGTGCGAAAGATGCTTTCTTACTGCTAAGACTGCCCTGGTTTTGCCTATCGTAGGCTATCTTCCATTCCGAAAGGGCCTACCTGCATTCTTAAAAGCCTTCTTGCGTTCCGAAAAGGCCTTTTACGATGCCGTCAAGGCCTGTAATGGGATGAGGCCAGGCCTTGCTATTTCGGTATAAAACCGTGTGAGGATATCGACAGCGTGTCAGCGTCTTTTCGCACGGAGGAGAGATACCCTTTCTTTTGGTCCAAGCCTTCGTACGCAGCCGCAAGCACGCCGTGCGCAGCAGCAACATAGCGACACAACGACACACAACGCAACCGCGCCAGCGAGTCATCTCCATTCCGACCTCTGCTCTCTCTACGACACATTCATCGGACGTCTCCCCACTGCGGCCAGGTTGCGCCCTTGCCATCCTCTAGAAAGAGATCCGACGCGGCCATCACAGCCACTGACTCAAATCCAGGTAGCAACCTGGTTATCTGAGACGAATCTGGGCACACGAAATTTCCTTTTTCGTTCGTCATCCTGAGCTTCTCTTGATTCTTCCCTGAGCTAGGCTAATCCCATACGCCGCCACCACACAGCCTCAGAGGCCTCTTCT
>Ga0247760_1000793_pt1 | contig 32553 bp, 44 predicted proteins | sample UWRJL171409R4_FD_179936 | JGI IMG/M metagenome (GOLD analysis project Ga0247760, IMG submission 179936) | Plant litter microbial communities from Arlington Agricultural Research Station in Wisconsin, United States - UWRJ-L171-409R-4 | ecosystem: Environmental > Terrestrial > Plant litter >... | reverse complement strand
ATCCGAGGCCTTACTGCCTGCCCTGTGTTGATATCAGCTGACACTGCCGAAGATCATGTACATCGGAAATTTCCCCTACCCTCTAGCAGTCACGTTCATCAAGATCGCCTTGCTGTTTCAGTACCTCCGTGTCTTTGAGGCAGGCTCGATGGAAAGGCTCCTATGCAAATGGTTGATCGTGCCCATCAGTCTCTGGGGTGCCGCGTTCGCCGTCTGCACCTGGGTTCCATGTGTGCCCCTCGCAGCGTTCTGGGATTTCTCCATCCAGGGCGCCAAATGCTGGGGCTTTGGTTCCCGCAAACTGAGCGAGTTCATGGGCTATTTTGTCAGTCAAGCTATCACCACCTCTGTCCTCGACTTCATTATTTTCATCATTCCAATACGCCTCTACTTCAACCCACGGACAGAGAAAAGGACTCGCATTGCGCTGCTGTGTCTCTTCCTGCTCGGCCTCTTGTAAGACCCCCTCGAGAAACAGACGGGAGGATGCGACTGATAAAGTGTTGTCTTTAGCGTCAACTTATGCTCGTTCTGGCGCATGACATATGTGATCGAGATGGTCCGAATCGGCTCCGCGTTTGATCCCACTTGGTACAGCCCCACGGCTGCCGGGCTAGCCAACATAGAGATTCACCTCGCCGTCGTTTGCGCGTCCCTGCCTATCTTTTGGCCCTCTATCGAGAAGACATTGGACAAAATCTTCGTCACCAAAGAAGTTCACGTCACGAGCGAGTACGGCCGGTTTGAGCCCAGGCTAAAGATTGAAGAGAGCGAGATGCAATCTATTTCGTCCGACAAGGGCTTGGCGAAGGATGCTGAGATGCCAGAAGGATGGGAGCCATTTGTGGGGGACCAGGAGACGGGATTGGGAGAGAGTGAGACTGTGATTGAATCCCTCGCGACAAAGGGATCAAAGGGAGTCAGAACCCTCTTTGCAGCAAAACGTGATGCGTCAAAATAAAGCTTTGCGGTATCATTTCTCTAAAGGTTCCAGCCAATTTAGTCACTCTAGGACGTGCAAAAGGACCCCTATTTTCCAGAGCGTGGAAACCGACAGACGCGGACAAGCTTTCGCGTTTGCGAGTCGTTCTGCCGTTTCTTCCGACACTTCCCAGCGCTTTTCCCAGATTCTTTCGACGGGAGCCCCCTGGAATTTTTGCGCGCTCCTGCCGCTTTGACCCTCTCAGCTTTTGCGGCAAGGGTGGGCGGGTGAGCGTCCTTTTGTTCAATCACGAAGGGCGGCACAGGGGGAGGCTGGAGATTGGTGTGAATGGCCAGGGGTGCTGGTCCTTGGAATCGTCTGTGTGTTCCCGCACGGTCTAGCTAATCGCGGCTTAGCCGCTGAGCAACAGGCCGGAGATGCACCACGATGACCATCAGTACGGAATTCCCATGGAACGTCGGCCGCCACCGCTTTCCCTCAATCAACCATTTTGTCAGTTGTCACCTCATCACAAGGGGAACGAGCACCGGATGGCGGCCAACTCAACAGACGTGCCGCCACCGCTCCCGCCGAGACCGCCACAGCTAGGCATTGGGCCTGGCCCGATCGGTGTGCCATGGGGCGTCGATCGTGGGTACTCGGTTGACATCATTGTGAGCGCGGTTGTCACCGGTCTGATCGGCACCGCGTTCGTTGCGGCCCGACTTTATACCCGCCGCGTAATCATCAGCGTCTTGAACTGGGAAGACTGGCTCATCGTCGCCGCCCAGGTAAGCTGAATAATATTCACGCCAAGCAACTCAGCCGTGGGGTGGTGGATGGTGCTGACTCTACACAGGCTTTCTCCATTATTATGTGCGGCTGTTTTGTCCACGGTACAGCGCATTCCCGTCCAACTTCAACACACTCTTTGGCAACATCCCACCTGCTGACGTCCATGTCTGTTCGCAGAGGCTTACCTCGGCCATGGCCAGCACGCATACCTAATTCCGATTGAGAATTTCTCACCCATGGCCAAGGTACGCAGGGGACACAGCTCGACTTTTCAAAATCGCTCGCTACCAAAGCTGACGATATATCTCAGACAGGCTGGATGTCGATTCTCTTCTACGAACTGAGTCTCTGGTGCTCCCAGGTCTCCATTTTGTTGCTGTTCCTTCGCATTTGGACATTTCCCCGTGTCAACCGCGCCGCGTTCTTGCTTCTCATCGTTGTCATGCTCTACAACGCCGCTGTCTTTGCCACGGTATTAACGGCCTGCATACCCTTACGAGCGTTTTGGGACTTTGAGCTTCAGCGGCAGGGCGCGTACTGCCACGCAAAAGCCATCTGGTGGGCTAACACATATGTACACGTCATCACCGATTTCATGATCTATCTGATCCCGATGCCCGTTATTCTTCGAGCCCGGTTTCCGAGGCGGCAGAAGATTCTGCTCTTCGTGCTCTTTGCGTTCGGCTTTTTGTGAGTCAAGCCCTCATCGTCACTGACCAGATACTGACGGTTATCGTAGCGTATGTCTTGTGTCTACCATCCGGCTGTATATGCTGAGCATCACGGCCGACACGACCGACTTTACGTTTGACAACGTCGCCATTGCGTTTTGGTCATGCGTCGAGACAAATGCTACAGTCAGCGTCTCCTGCATCATGACTTTTAAGCCGCTCTTGACGAAGTGGTTTCCCAACTTGGTGGAGATGCCAGGACTTGCCATGGGTACCTCGACCGGTCGGGTCCCGACTATTGGATCTAGACCGTTGCGTGTGATTCCCGTAGGTTTGGAGCGATCAATCGCGTCGGTGAGGAGGACGAGCCATGAGATCGTGCTGGACATGAAAGATGATTGATGGGATTTTGCATGTATGTTTGGATTTTGGTTTGCATTGCATCTGGGATATAGGTCGAAAAACATGACGAGGAATGAAACAAGAATCATCGCTTAGAATCACCCCCCGGCGGCTGGGAAGTCGCCCATCGGGACTTTTTTTTGGAATCCTTTTGGCACCCAAAGAAACAGATCTTCCTTGCAAACATACGGCACGGGCTCCTGAAACGGGTACCCACCCGCAAACGCTACTCCCTTCACTCACGGGGCCGTCTCCAGCTTGCCACCATATACACCGCTCGGCTTCCCGGCGGTCTTTCCCTTCGCGGACGTCTTTAGAGCCGCCACGGTCTTGTCGGCCGCAGGGTTGATCGCCGCCACCATACCATTGGCGCAGTGGGCGCCGACAGAGCAGTAGTAGTACAGGGGCGCAGTGCTGTTGACGGTGACCTTGAACACGTTTTTCTGCCGGTTTCCCATGTCAGTCATGACCCAAGTTTCGAGGTACGGATGGCTGGACCTACATTCGTCGCGGAACCTGCTTGTACGCCGGACGAGAAGCGCTCGCCGGTTGCGCTGGGGGTGCATGGAGTGCCGTAGTCGTTGGTCACGGCGTCGTGGGTGCCGCCGACGAAGTGGAACTCGAGGGTGTCGCCGACAGCGGCGGTCACAGAGTCGGGGGTGAAGGTTAGACCGCTCTTGCCGACGTCGATGCGGTGGCTGGCGGCGAGGGCGGTTGATGCCAGGGTGAGGAGCTGGAGAGGATGCATTTTAGCAGCGTGGACTGGTGCTGAATGGATACAGGGAGATCGAAGGTGGGTAATAAACGCTTTGCTGGATCGTCTGTAATGCATCCCGGGCTGGTCTTATACGTCTCCCTCACCGAGGACGGCCGGAGCGTCTCAGTCCACCACTTGGACGGCATCCAGCACACCGGAGATTTGCAGACATGGTTCCCCACCGTTCGTAAGGCGTCCGAACCGCCGCGATATTACATCGAATCCAATGCTGACGTCGGTTTTTTAATGGCTCGACGATCGCCCTATCGGGCATATTGCCCGGAGAGGATCCCCGCTGCCGGATACGCTGCGGTTATTTGGCGGGCGGGGAAACCCCCGGCCCAACCTTGGTTCCCGGCGAGGGTGGAGAAAAGGCCCGGCAGATTGGATTGAATGTGTGGTGGATATGTCTATTTGCACTGCAAGGTAAGGTAAGTAGTCTAGGAAGTTACTTACGCAACAGAGAGAACTTTGGGCACCCTTCGCTACATCGGGAAGTGGGCCTTTCTGCCTCTTCGGTCCCCGTTTCCTGATAGGTACTCGGTTGAACATCATCTCCGTCTTGTTCCTCTGTCGCTGGACTAGAGCTCCCTACCGAACGCTCTTTATCGGTTTGATCCGCGGCTCACTTTCCTCACCACAAGCCATCCTTGAGGTGGGAGGCCTCGTTCGCATGGTCAGAGGACTGACTTTCATTGCTAGGCGCCCCATCCATGTTATCAGAGACTTTACTTGTACCGTCGCTACTAGCCTCGATCATAGTCTCAGAATCCGAGGACAATCCACGCCGCATCCTCGATACGAATGGCTTTTTCACATTCCAAAACGACAGGCAGGTCTTGACCTTCAAGCTGGAAAATGGCTACCCAATGGTCGACGATAAGGACGGAAACATGTCCATTCCCGTTCTTCTCCCCATGCGCCCTTTTCACCCCTTTGTAACTATCCAGCGTGCTTGCGCGGCCATAGAAAACGGTGCTAGCGGCGCCTGGAACGGCACACACTTTCTTTCCCACAGACCTCCGTCGGTCATGTTTCCCCCGCGGCAGGTCAACACAGCGATGCCGGGCCGAAATGCGACACGTCTGACCCTTCGCCGTTGTTATGTCTTTGATTACGGCGGCAGGTTGAAAACAATGCTCGTCCTCGCGCACGGCTCATTCCTTGCAACAAGTAACAACGGCGTTCAGGCTAGGTGGGCATTTATCTTCAAACTCGGAATCGACGGCGTGGTGGGTCGGGCACTTGAGCACAAAGGTCCGGACGGCGAGGTACGCCTGAGAACACCCCACCGCGCTGCGCTGCGCGCCGTCATTGCGGCGCTCGAGTTCCGTGCCTGGGAGTGTGATGGCTGGGAACACATCGTGATCGCCACAGATTCGATAGATGTCGTAAGCGGCGCAACGTCTCATATGCGGGCCTGGGCAACGAACAAAAGGTACTCAGTGCACGGCGGTGCACCAGTCAAGAATCGAGACTTGTGGCAGCGGCTAAGCGATTTGATGGGCAAGTTTGCTTGGGGTGGCTGCGAGGTGAGCTTCTGGTTGATCGCGGGGACTCGGAATGCTGAGGCGATGCGGGCCACTCGGTTCGCTGGTCGGCATGGCACCGTCGTTGAAGAATACGCTCCCCTGGAGGGAGTATTGTCTGGTAGACGCCTGGAATGTAGCGAGGGACCAGAAGATTGAAGATGATCGGACCCTACAGTGTCTTAACGTTGCCACAGCAGATCCACAGCGATGCTTTAGATATCATCTTAGGCTAGTATTCTACGGGATAGCCCACAATCGGATTTGTTCGAAAGAGCTTGATCGGAGTGGACTTTCCCCGGCTGACTCAAAGCCCTGCAGCCGTTGCCTGCCGATCGCAAAGACAGGCATCAGCACACATTTCTCCATGTCGTACGAACTGTTCTGACCCAGCCCCCAAATCCTTGTCGGGGTTGTGTGCCACCCATTCGCTAAATTAAGGTCATGCACCCGGCGAATAAAAGAACGCCCCAGGGGCGCTGCTTTCAGCTTCTGCACATTGACGTCAGACAGGGATGCCGTGGACCCGCGGACCGCGTTGTGTTTCAATGGGGGCCGGGGTCCAACGATACGTAAGATGGTGCAAGTCCGAGTCGCGCTTCCAAATCTCGCAGAAACAACCCAGGAACTAACTGAAATGCGAATGCGACAGACCTGGGGCAATGGCCGCCACGACCGCAGCAAGTATTCCGCTGGTCTTCGAGGAGAAACTCGTCGCTCCGAGCTACAACTGGTTCGGCGAGCTCGACTACGGCTGGCTCGACAACTCGGGCAGCCTTTCGTCCATTCCCTTCTTCGAGACCGCGTCCGAGCAGCTCGCCGCTCTCTTGGAAACATCAGGTCGACAAGAGCTGAGACTCGGCTTCGGGCCCCGGGACTGCACGACCGCATCGGGCTCTCGCAACTGCACCGAAGCCTGCTCCGACCCAACTTCCCTTTGGACACCCACGAACTTCCGCGTGTGCACAGCACTCGCTGCGACTGCACTTCTCGTACAAAATGGGACGTATTCAATTGACCAGACAGGTGGACGAGCGGCACAGATTACAGAGACATGGAGCATCCCGAGTCTGTCCACGTACAACGCTACGGGAGTGTTCAGACATGTGGCAGAGTGTCTCCCGGAGTCTTGCATACTGCCGGCGCTTGGGGACTGTACAGATACCGTCCGCAGCTTGCCTAGCATGGATATTAATGCGGACAACCTTGGAACCATCTCGTCTGTTCTGGGGCATTACTGTGATGGAGCGAGGGCTGGGATCAACGCTGATATTGCCGGCCCTGGGGTAAGTGTTGTGGCGAAGTCTGCAGCTCTGAAGTATGTGTACGGTCGACTGACAGCTTCTCTTGCAGGTTATTCTCTCGTATATCTTCCAGACGAGCCTCGCGGTCCTGCTTTTCTGCCTGTTGAAAGTGTCTACAACGTGGATTCGCCTACTTCGCGTCTTCAGCCGAAAATCACAGGGGAAGTTGGAGGAACTTCAAAATAGGCTCTGGGACTCGAGGCTCAGAGCTGCCGCTACATCGTCTCTGGTTGAGTTTCAGGAGGTGCAGATCTACTTTACCGCCGCGGTTCAGATCGCCACGCTCGCTAGCTTTGACCCCGACGAAGACGATAATATTGGAGCTAATAACAGCTCATACGCAGCGGTGATCCTCAACTCCGGGTTGGCGGCCTTGCTTAACATTACCGCCATGGCGGGGATACTGCTCGTGCAGTGTTGTCTTCAGCGGGCACACATGCATTGGTGGTACACGTTCTTCCTGATGACCCTGAACTGCATCATGGCGGCCATCATTTTCGCTAGACGGAGCAGTCTGATGCCTCCCGCTGACCTATTGTGGGAAGAGTTCAGGGCCGATGCGCCGCTCCCATTGTGCGGCAACAACCCCAGCCCAATGACATTCTGCAGACCGTCTCGGGACACCAGATTCCTGGACAACAACATCACAGGTTGGATTGCTTGCGGCCTTGGCAGTATTGCCTGGATTGGGTTATTGGTCGACCAACTCGCCTCCACAGTCCCGAATAAGTTCCCAGCCGTGTTGACAAGGATGCGGAACTTGGATCGGCGAGGTATTCTTCAAAGAAAGAAGCTTTGGGGCATGATGACCACAGTGTACTGGCTAGTCGAACCGCTCCTGCTTTTTATGGCACTCTTTCACTTCAGTGTGCTTGGCTTGATTGTCGAGGATATTCAGTTCGGCACTGCTGGGAGTTGGAGCTTTGGTCAGATCATCGCCGTCACAGTCTGGGCGCCAACGATTGCTAAGTTTATATACTTTAACGTCTGTAGGTTACCATCAAGTTTTCTTCGTATTACTGTGGTACAGAGTACTGACATACATGTCAACAGTTGGCGTCAAGGAGGGATTTGAAGAGCGGATCGCGAATGACTACCAGATTACTCGCATGCAGGACGATGAATCGGTAGAGAGGCATGGAAGCCTTTCCCCACAAGGTTGAAGCGACATCCCTTCCATTCGTCCCAAACTGGAGCCCGTGTCCACGATGGATAACAATGGAGTTCCTAGGACATCGTTCGCAAGTGGGCCCAGGTAAACTCCCCTTGCCCAAACTTCAGCAAAATGTAAAATGTTTCCGTCAAGGAAAGCCTAAAGGGCAAAGTTCATGAAAGGCAGGCCAAATACTTCCATGTCGAGTTCCTCCTGCCCCAACAAACCTTTTCGACAGACTCTAAGGGTCGATGCTTCTTTGTGAGAATCACAGGGCGAGCACGTCCTCAGGCCCATGTAGCGTTCTTCTAGCTGAGAAGCTCTTTGCGTCCAACAGCGCTTTTTTGTGACCTCCGACCCCCAAATCTGCTCGAGAAGACCCTCGCGGCGAATAGGGAGCTGTTCGGCATACAAATCAGCTCATCACTTGAGATGGCGGCCCTCGGGGTCCCCAGCTTGCACCAAATGATTTCCGGTTCCCTTTGGCAGATGAAGCGAAGTCACGACGACATCCACGACGCAGTCAAGGGGGAACGCAAACGTTTCCGCCTATCTACTTTGCTTTCAGAATACGACGAGTATTACTGGACTACCCACATGGTGCTCCTCGGCACGAAGCACGAGAAGACAGAGGCCCGCGTTGGGCTCTATTTGCCGAATACCAGAAGCATGGAGGGACGCGATCCTTCCGGGAATATGAAGCGGAAAGCCCGGAATTTTCTCAAGAGCTTCCAGCTGAGGTGCACGCATTCAAATAGCTAGAGATGATTACGCAGTTGCAGATGCAGCGACTCAGCGAGGACCCGACACGCGCCGGAACTATTTCTAACGACTTTGCTGAGCTTTTCAACAGCTCAAAACTCGGTCGCACCCCGCGGAAGCCATTGGAGTCTATGATTGAGGAGATCGGTGTGTTATTCACCGGCTAGCTGCATATGTTTCCCCGGATGAGAGAAGCTTACCGCGGCAACCCGCTATCCGCTTCATATTCAGCAGCTCTATCCGGCCCAGCCAAACAATACTGGGCCGACCTGTTGCACAAATCCACATACTGTATGCAGCTCTTCCCCGGGCGAAGCGCCGCGCATATGGATGCAATCTTCGGCGAGGACGCAAGGCACGAGGCTTTCTCACCTCTCAACGGGCTGTTCGTTCACTCCAACGTTCGGTTGCGGCTTGAGCCCCAAATAGGCAAAAGTGCCGTTGGGTTTGGACCCCTGCGGCAGCTCGACGGGTGGCGGCTCCAGTTTCTGAGCGACTTCCGGCCCAGTCCTCGGTATGTGTGGTGGCTGTATCTACGTGTCAGAATCTAGCACTCATGGCCAATTGTGGTGATTGTTGTGTATTGTTGTTCTGTGGAAGAGAATCTCTGGCCTGCAGGGTCCCCTATTGCCAAGCCGGCTACATCCGCGAATGGCTCCAATTGCTTATATAAGCTGACACTACGCTCCATTGCGGTATTCTGGTGGAGAGTTGCGCGTTTGAGATTGCACATTCAGGTTAAGAAGGAGGCTGAATTGCTATCGGCTACACAGTGCTGGGGAACGAACGGGAAATATGTGAAGAAAGCGCAGCTTCTTGGGTTTGTCGAGGAGCTTGGGCTGGACGATGCTATGGCTACGGCTGTCATGCAGCATGCTATTGAGGAGGATGTGGAAGAGGGGAGGAAGGCCGAGCCCGATATGACTGCTCTAGCGGTTATCTGCGGCGACGTTATTCGTAGTGCGTAGGAGGACGGGAGCGATGGGTATCGTCAGATTGACTACGCGGATGATGAGATTTGAGGAGGCTTGGATTGGCGGGGTAATTGCACCGGATGGGGAATGCTTTTGTTTTGGAAATCAGCGATGCATCTGGGCAAACGAAGAATACGTAGGACAATGTACAACAGGATAGAAAGGAACAGGATGGCGAGAAACAGAGCCTCACCCACTCAGCACAGTGCTGCAAGGGGGTGACGCCGTTGCAAGTGTCAAGTGCAACAAGCGACAGCTCGCAGGCGTCCAGAATATGCTGTCTTGGATAACAGCCCCCGAATATTGTATTCATCTCAGCTCTGAAGAGTAAAAACAGCGATAAAAGACACAATTTGCGCCGTAGAAAATGCGAAGCAAGCGTGTAGGATATCATGATGGTGCGGTATCGAGGTTGTGATCGTCATTTCAGCTTGCTATTCCTCGTATTCCGTTCGAGCGACCGAGTGTTCTGAAGAATAAATATACTCATTTGTCGTAAAGGAAACCTTATTTGATCACCAACGACGTCCCATCATCCCTGACCGCGGGAGCCAAACGGTCAAGCAGCTGAGGCAGGGGGTTCAATGTAACGCATCAATCTTGCCAATGTCACAGAACATAGGTAAGCATAACCAACTTCAGCCAATGATGACCCTGTGCCTGACCAGGGCTCCCAAATTCAGCTTGCCAAAAAGTTGGGAGACGGCCCAATTTGAGAACGGGCCGATGTTGACAGTACCAAGCACTCGCCGCATTGGTGATGGATCAGAAGCCTTCAGGGGTCGTGCATCCTTGGATTCTGGGACGCTGACACTGCGAAAGCAGAATGAATTTCTTTGGCAACATCATCATCGCGTTCACGTCCCGGGAGAACTCCCGTCCATTCGTTTGTTCGGTATCCAGGGCTCTCTTGGGCCCGTCCATTCGCTCAGCAAAGATGATGACTCCGGCTCTCCTCCTCCTGGCGCTCTTGTCAGGAGCCAGTGCAGCTCCTCCTCAGTCGACCGGGTGCGGTAGCGATTGTCTCGGGGCGTTGCGAAACCCGACACGCGCCGTGGAGGCATCTTCGCTCTGCTCCATAATTCTCGAGACCACGGTCGCACCTACCGCGACAGTTGCGCTCCCAACATGGGCAACGCAGAGCTGCGCCGGTCCGCTGGGTCCGGTTCTTAAACTCAGCAAAGCGTGTCCGCGCTTTCTGACAACGGCGGCACCTAGTTCATGGTCAAGCGCGTCCTCGTCAGTACCAAGCTCATGGCCTGGTGTATCGTCGACATCAAAGACTTCCGAGCCAACAGGCATCTCGACCTGCCCCGCCGCTTCAACCGAAACTACCACCGAGACCGTCACCGAGTCAGCATCAGCCATCGCATCGAGCTGCCCCGCCGCATCGACCATCACCCTGCCAGACGTCACGATCACCGAACCCGGCACAACCGTCACCGAATCCTGCTCCATCAGCACAACAACCACAACAGAAACCTCCATCCGCACCAGTACCTCAACCACAACCGTCACCACCCCCTCCCCATCAACCTGCGCCCAACTCCTCGGCAACCCCTCCTTCTCCAACCCCTCCCGCGAACTCTTCCCCTGGCTCGGTGCCATCAGCCCCGGCGGGCCCGGCCCGGGCGGCGGCCTTGGCGAAGACCCCTTCAACGACCCCGGAAACTTCTACTTCGTCACGCGCGCCGTCCGCGGCACCACCCCTTCGACGCAGAACCCATTTGTGCGTCTCACACAAGGCATCAGTACCTGCGCGGGGATATATACCGTGCGGATTAGGTTTCAGGTGCGTGATAGTCTGGCGGATTCGCCCGGGGGGTGGGTTTTCAGGGTGAATTTGAGGATGTCGGGGGGGAGCACGGTGTTCTCGAGTGAGGTTTCGGGAGGGGGGACGGCGCTTGAGTGGACTACGAGGGAGACGGGGATGAGTTGGGCGTTGGCGGGCGGGACGGGAGAATTTTGGGTGGATGTTGTGCCGGTTGAGCCGTGGGATGGGGATACGACGGTTTGGGTTGATAGGGTTGAGTTGGTACGGTTGTAGAGCTACTTACGTCGGTCACTTCGAGGCACTGCAAGGAGACAAGGAGTTTTCACGCGTTTTGTACTCTTTGTGCGGCCTTCAGTTGTAGCGGCCATCCTCTCATTGAACCTAGGCCTCTTTGTGAGTCTGGATAGTAGGTATATACTCTGATAAAGGTAGACAATGGGTATATACTCCGACAAAGGCGGCCTTCTTGGACCTTAACGCGCTCTCGCTTAAATACTCCGAGGCCTCATGAAATGCTTGTCATGCCTAGTGAGGCATGCAGTACTGCGTCTCAAGGGCCAGAATACGCCCATAACAAACAACAATACCCTTATCATAAATCGAAAATGCCTCTTCAGACGGACTTCACGCCTCCCCTCAACCGCGACCTGTCGTGTTCAAACGAGGCCTGTCTTGTCCCAGAAAAAGCCGCTCACAGCCCCTGGCCATCACTCTCGCCTTTCTCCGTCTCAACAAAGCTGGCCTGGAGACGAGATTGTTCCTTTTTCTCCGATTTAGACAAAGTCCCACCCTCGGCTTTGCTTCGAAGTTCTGCAAGACGGGAAAATCTCCACTCAGCCCACTGCCTATCCATAAAGCCGCCCACAACACTCCAAACCTGCTTGTCGAGATCGACGGTGTCCGAACCTCTGGGCTGCTCAACCCAACAGGGATCCTTCCATGCCCGTCCAGCGCATCTGTCGGCCACCGTGTGAAGGGTGATCTGGCCCCGCTTAATCCATCGCACCTCAACGAGGCAATCTCTTCCGTCCAGTATATCCGCGAACTTTATCATCGTGTCGAGAATCGGGCCAAGGTATGACATGCGGAAGCTCTCCGTCCGATCAAAATCAGACAAGCCGATGAGGTTTTGGATGATATCAACGCAGTTAATCGAATCCGAAAAGATGGCAACGGGTACGCTGTGGAGGTTTCGTCCGACGACAACATCGACAGCGGTGGCCATCGACTCGGCGATTCCCATCAGCTCGGCTTGGACGACCTGGACAATTCTCGGGATCTTCTAGCCCCGACCAATTATCTCTTCGACCTCGCCTTCCTCCAGGTCCCCATTCCCCACGAAAGCTTTGTGAACCACGCCGTATCCGCCGCTTCGGGGCGTGCTCGGAGGGATTGCGCCCGAGTTGGAATCAGAGCCGTCCGAAAAAAACACAAGGTTCGGCTTTCCTCCGGTCATGGCCGGCTTGTTGGCCGCGGCTTGGGCCACGGCGGCAGCTTGCTTCGCGCGTTGCAAAATCTGATGAAAACGTTGGTTAGTTCTTCGGATTTTCAGGAAATCGTATTATTCCACAACATTGGCCTTTACTCGAAGACCGTGAACACTGCTAAACTACAGCAAGCCACCGCTCCAGCAGCTTGATTTGGGTCAGCAAGCCAGCCAAGACCGCCAGGTACCGTCTCAGCGCCTCGTTGTAGCCACTACACCGAACCTGGCGATCCGCTAACCCAGAATCCAGTGGCGGCCTGCAGTGGTTCGGCAGGGCGCATGGTCGACTAAAGGCCAAATTTTGCGGAATAATACGGTATTGATTGAGTTAGAAAGAACGAACCGTTTTCACGTTTCGGAACAGAACCCGAGGCCTGGAGGACGCTCGGGGGGCGGCCCCAGAAACTGGGCGAGGGCTTGCCGTTGGCGACGGGACTGTTGTTACAGCGGGCCGGGTGTGCGGACCTGCGAAATCCCGCGAGAGCGCGGCAGCGGCAGACTCCTCGGCCACAGGACCACGGCCAACGCAGTTGATCTCGACAACGGCGCCAGCGGACACGCCGGCGGCGTTGTCCGAGGCGGCGTTGGCGGAATCAACCGCGTCCGCAACTGGAGCAGACGAAAAGTCTGCTCGCGCTCGCTTGGCGGGGCGCTGGCCCTCCTCGTCTCGTCTGTTCTTACGAGCCTCCGGATCATCGAGGGACGCCGAGTCCATTTTGTTCAGCCTGGCTGTAATTGGACATTAGCTTGCTGTAAATCAGGTGTATCCTTGCGACTCACCGAGAAAAAAAGGCTTGCAGGTTCGTGGTGAAGGGCCGGGAGAAGTTGAGGCAAGTTGGGAAGAGTGAAGAATTGAAGGGAATTGCGGAGTGGTTGGAGGACGAGGATTGTGGGCGCTGATGGTGGGAGGAATTGGAGGAAAATCCGGGAGATGTCACGCCTGATGTAATTTTTTCATAACAAAAGGATTCCGCCCCGTTTCTTTTTCGACTTGATTGCAAAAATGAAATCGGAAGTTCAACGCACTGTGTTCAATGTCCGCAGCGGGACAACTTCCACTGTGACCACGATGATAATGTCGCACTACGAGGCTCTGATTTCCCAGAACCTACCTAGGAAATGAATGGTCGGAAGTCTGCTGGCATAGAACAATACATAGGCACGAGAGGGAGAATTTCAGAAAACAAAGTCATGGAAGTTTGCTAAAAAAACGGAAGGCAGAAAGGCAGAAAGACAGACGAAGGAGAAAAAAATAACAGCTCAGCCCAGATTCGAACTGCGCGCTTTCGCAGGTCGCTATGCCCCCCTCCGCACTTTCTAGAAACGGAATAAGAATAGATGGGAGAAGCGGGAGCGAGACATTCACGGGTCTCTGCGAACGTGTTACCGCTATACTACTGAGCTGTTGAAATTACACACCGTTGAACTTCACCATAGGGTGCCTGCCTCCTCGGTACGGCCGCCTCCAGCCCCGCGCCGAGTTCTCGCACCAAGTGGCAACCACCCACGACAGCCACCTACCTACGGCCTATTGCTCCCACCTGCATATCGATATGCTGCCGACATGCGGCTCAGCCGCTAGATGGCCCTTCATTTATGAACCGCAAGTCAAATGCCGTGACTCAGTCATTTCTGCTTTTCTGCTAAACACCATCCATTGTGGTCTCCATCGCGCGTGTCACAGCTTTCCGACAAGCAACAAAGACATTCATCGCTCCCGTCGCCTATCGCTTGACACAGCTCAACCCGGCATTAACATGCCTCAGCCCCACGAGCTCCACAACGTAAGGATTGATGCTCGTTCCAGCTTCTCTACGGCACGATATCCCGGGATTTATGTCTGATCTTCTGCGACAAGGTCATAACGTTTGATGTCAGACCAAATCACCCGAGAGTCAAGCCATGAGCAATACATTATCATTGTTATCATCCTTGGAAGTTGTTGAGGTCTGCAATGCCTGGATGAGCCAAAGCAGTTTGAGTACAGCCAAGGCTCGCAAACAACCGCAGCAATGTCATAAAGATGGTTATCTTGTGATTACAATATACGAGATTATTGTAGCGACGGACTGCGGCGTCGAAAGACGGCATGCTGGGTCCCTTATTACCTATCTAACAAAACAAAACCGGCCCTGAGGCCAACCTCAACCCATATGTCCATCTAGCTAAGGAGCCTGATGATGCAATATCTACCAGTGAGGAGTGTTGACTGCCAACGCCATGATGCCACCACCAATGAGTCCAGCAATAGGGATGGTCATGACCCAAGAAAAGAACAGGAGGCCGACTCGCTTCCAGTTGACAGCCTTGAAGGTGCCGTTGCAAAGACCGACTCCGACAGTTGCGCCAGTGATGCACATAGAGGTCGAGACTGGGAGAGCATACTGCGAGAAGATAAGAATGGTGACGGCGGCGCCCATCTCCATGGACGAACCACGGCTGGGGGAGTGATAGGTGAGTTTGTTGCCCATGACTGATTACCAAGCAAAGGGTCAGCAGATGTCACAAAGTCTCGTGGGACGGGATGGAGAGAAGGTCTCAGGACTCACCCTTCATGATGTTGTACCCGTAGGTGATGAAACCCAGGCAGATGACAGCAGCAGTCACACCTAAGCGCGGTTGTTAGTCACTGAGAAACTGAGGCTAGATTATAAGCATACCGAGCTGCCAAAGAGGAACTTCGGCCTTGGCGGCGCTGGGGTTTCCGGTGGACCAAGCGGCATACATGCCTGCCCAGACACCAACAGCGTTACCAACATCATTGGCACCGTGGGCAAAAGAAGCAGTACAGGCGGTGATGACCTGTACGTAAGAGTAAAGATGTTCGACCTCGTTGGAGTACTTGGCAGCGTGACTGTAGACACGCTCCATGCGACGACCCTCGGGGGAGTTGTGGATACCGACTTGGGCGGTGTGGATATCGTAGTGCGTGCCGTACAGAAGGGCGACAACGACCATGGCCGGGAGGCGCTTGACGGTGGCGATCAGGTTGTGTGTCTCGTGGATGGAGCCAGCGCCGAGCTTGTTCTCATATAGGGTTCGCATCGCCCAGCCAAGGGGGCCCTTGGTCTTTCTGAGCTTCGCGTGGTGACGTTCGGTGGCATCCCTCAGAAGCTGCTGGTACTGGAGGTGTGTGTACTCGGGTGCGAGGCCAATTACTCCATGCCCCTTCTCCTGGTCCTTGTTTGCATCGGCGGCGACAGGGTGGACCTCCTCATTGGGGTCAGCCTTCTGGGTCTTCGCGGCGGTGGCAGAGCTGGCGTCGGAGTCGTCGTCCAAGGGCTCCTGGACGACGGCGTAGTTGGGAACAACGGCTTGGCCACCCTCTGCGCCCTCAGGGGCGGGGCGCTTGAAGAGGAGCGGTCCCTGGAAGATCATCCAGATCTTTAGCGTATGGTCCCTCTTGACAACCTTGCAGTGGACATAAGGGACGAAGAAAAGTCCGGCGAGGATAGCCAGGCCAAAGCCAGTGCCGAGAGAGACACTTGCGATGTACCAGGGGGGCATCTTGTCGAGGCCGAGTCTTGGCGAGCCCTTGTACACGATCGACAGCGAGCAGATGGTTCCGGCGATGAGGAAGAAAACCGGGGAGGTGTAGATGGCCCAGGGAAGAGGGTCCTTCCGCATGTGAACGGTCACCTTGATCAACATGAAGATGATGGCAGCAAAGCACGCGGCGATGAAAGGAGCCATGCACAGGCCGGCAAAGATGGCGCCAAGCCCCGAGCCTCCGCTCCAACCCCACTGGACCTTGCTTGCGCCAACAGCGGCAACACCAACACCGGCGATGGAGGAAACGAGGGAGTATGTCGATGACACGTGGGCCGAGTTGCGCGTGCACCACATGACCCAGATGGAAGCACCGGCAGAAGAGCAAGCGAAGGCGAGGAGCTGGACGCCGGCATTGTTGCCGAAGGCGCTGCTGGGAATGATGCCGTTCTTGATGGTCGAGGCGGTCCTGGCGCCGACGGCGAGCGCACCGGTTAGTTCGAATATGGTACAAAGAACCATGGCCTGTCTGTAGGTCACGGAGCGGGACGAGACACTCGTGGCCCACGCATTGGCGACATCGTCTGCGGGGGAAGAATGGTCAGCCCATGGTCAGCAGCTCGAGCTCTGGCGCTCTGCCGAGCAGATGCGGGGTGGAGGGTACGTACTGGCACCATTGTTGTACGCCTCAAGCAGCGCAAACATGCTGCCAATGGCAAACACGTAAGTGTAGGCGTCGAGAACCATCTTGGCGAGCTCGATCGGGTCGTCGGACTGCTGGATGGATTTCTGGCGGAACGCTCAAGGTTGGGTGACTCGGGGCACATCGGGACTTGTCAATGGCTCCGCGGGTCTTTATAGCATATGTATGCACCGGCCCCGTGTTGGGCGTGTCAACGCGACTCCGGCATTTCCATGGAGGCTGCATGGCTCGTCCGGGACGGTTCCTCTCGGTCTCCAATTCGGTTAGCGAGTTGCGGCGAGCAGGCAAACTGAGCGCAAACGACGGAATTGCGGTGCTTGATGCGAGTGCACGTGTGGGGGTGAAGACGCTCTGCATTGAAGGGGACCAGTTTCTCGGTGACTCGAAGTCGCTAAGGGGTGGCTGTCGACCCAACGATATCGACGTAGAGAAAACGTGCCTCAAGCAGGGGCTGTCATTCGTCAACCAGTAGGAAAGTAGGAAGTCTTGGCTTGCCAGCCCGCTGCGCCAAGACTTTGTGCAGGCAGAACCACGACCCAAGCTGAGCAAGGTCCTCCAGGGGTGGAGGAGCGAAGCGGGGAGAAGCGGAGCTTGTGTGCATGGTGCGCTTTTTGCTGGCTTGAAAGTAAGGAAATGAAGTAATAACATTGATCAAAGAAGCCCAGCCGTAGCTAGGCTCGCCGCTGTAGTCTTGAGGGTTGGGGGTCGAGACCTCCTATTGGTCGCCGCATTCGTCTTGGCAGCTTTTCTGCATGCCAATATTGACAAGAACTTTCTTGAAAGCCCGCACCGAAACTGTGGATCACACGCGCCACATGGGTCGCTCGGGGACGATCATTGGGGCAGACGGCCAGGCACACTAGACCTCCAGCGCTAATTAGTACCTCAACCAGTAAGGTGCCCTCCTTCAATAGGTCCATTCTTCAAGTTACATGCTGACAGTGGCGAGATGGTCGAAATGCACATGTTCCGCTCCTTCAGACCCTTTCGGTGGCATGTGTGCCTCGAATACTTACCGATGGCCGAAATGGGAGGGAGATGCTCTCAAACTCATGAGTGCCGGGAGCTAACCAACCGCGTCAGCAAATCCAACCGTGACTTGGATGACCGAATGTAATATGATACTCGATGGGAGATACTCACGAAGCTTGTGCGCATCTGAAAGGTCTTGGGAGCGGGGACTCTAGCCAGAGGGAATGAATGAAGACTCGTGCAACAACGTCCACTGTGTCAGCCCCAGGACAGGGCGCGCCCAGGAAGGAGACTTCCCGAGTCCCGTGAGCCGGCGCCGAACCCATGGGACGGGAGCGCGCATATGGGCCGCCCGCGCATGTCCATTGACACCTAGCAGACGACCAGGAAGACTACATGCAATCAATACATGCAGTAATGACTCTGGCGAGGCGGATGCAGGTGACCAAGCGATGCTTGCTGCTGGATGGGACATATAGGTCTTGATTTAGATATAGTATATGACGTTTAACAATACCCTTATACCTGTTCAGTTTTTATTTATAAAATCCATAACGTATCTGTTTTGTAGATCCTAAGTTATAATTATTGCCAGATCTGGTTAGGTATAGAGTTGATGTCGGGTTGGGAACTCCAGAACGGACGCGTCTCCTTTATGCTGGACCAGTCGGGGTGAAAGCGAGGCGGTGCGTATTCCGCCTTGAATAGCTGCCCAGGGATCACGCTTGGCATATCGGACGCGCTTAAGCCGCCGAGGGCGTCGACGGAATCGATCACCCAGCCTTAGATGGCATCTTTTTCGCAACGCACCGTTTGCCAATTCACCCAACAATCGACAATCGGCCGCCCGCCCACGCTCTTCGCTCGTCCGAGCCATGGAGGCCATCATCCGTGACAATCCCATCGGCAGCGGCCTCAACGCGTTACGGGGGGACAAACACAAGCGCCCAAGGTAAGAGAACCATCATTCCAACGCTGCTCAGTCTGCTCCGACATTACTCAGTCTGCCCACGGCTCTAACTTCACTTCCTCACTAAACACACGCAAGCTAGTGCTTACGTTTCTCAACGCCGTCCCCCAACTTACCGCTATTAAGCTCTTACCTGGCCACGGTTACAGTGCGCTGCGACACAATCTCATACAGCTGGAACGAGCGCTGTAAGACGATAATAACGACGACGACGACGACTTGCGGTTCGACTATGTCGCACCGCTGATCCGATCCGCCCTCGCCCAGCATGACGACGCATGCGTCTGGGAACTCGTCTACGCCGCCGTAGCCGCTGTCGCCGCCACTGAGACCATCGCCGCTGCCAAGACCACACCCCCGCCACGGTCGATGCCATCCGCCCTCCACCAAACGCCGTGGCAGCACAACGCCGGCAGCTTTGTCGACCCGTCCGAACACCGCCGCGACGTCGATGGCGTGCTCCGCCGCGAGCTGGGCTCGCTGCACGTCGGCGTCCCACGATTCCGCGAGGCATATTTCGGCCACGTCGCTGGGCTGGAGGCCGCTGCCGACGCCGTGTTTGCCAAGTGTACGGCAGGCCGCGATGCGCTCTTTTCGGACCGAGGATGGAAGGGATGGCCGCCTGATGCTAGCCAGAACGGTGTTCTGGCGTGGTTTACCGACCTGTGTGAGAGCCTAGAGGCTATGGCTGTACCGCTCAGACTGTCCGGCCCGGCACGCCGACCGCTCGCCCAGCCCAACACGCCGCTCCCCGGGTCCACGGCGATCCGCAACCTGGACGTCGGGTTCGCGCGGCACGTCGACAGCAACACCCGCTATTCCTAGTCGCAGATCCTCGTCCCTGGCGAGCTCAAGAACAACCCCACTACCGACACGGCCGCTAAGGCGTGGCTGGATCTCCACCAGGACCTACGCGCGCGAGGTGTTCGCGAACCAAGACACACGTCGGTTCGTGCTCGGCTTCACTATCTGCGGGTCGCTAATGCGGGTCTGGCTGTTTGACCGGCTTGGGGGGGTTGCGTCGGAGCCGTTCGACCCCCACCAGGACGGGCAGCAGCTGGTGGCCGTGGTGCTTAGCTTCCTGTGGATAAGTGAGGAGCAGCTCGGCTTCGATCCCACCATCACCACCGCAGCGGATGGCAGGCGGTTCATCGAGATTAAGCGGGCCGGGTTGACAGAGCGCCTTGTGATCGACCAGGTGATGCTGCGCGCGCCGTGCGTGGTCGGCCGGGCGACGACGTGCTGGAGGGCGCACCGTAAGTGACACTGCGAGGGACACTCGGCGCTGCTGGTGGTCAAGGACTCATGGCAGCATCCAGCGCGCCCTGAGGAGGGCGAGATGTTGCGCGACGCCACGGCCAGGGGCAAATCGATGGCAGTTATCGCGCCAAACATCGACAAACTCAAGATCGCGCTCGCCCAAAGGTTATGATATTGATTGATTGATAGGCTCAAGTTACCTGCAAGGGGATAAGCTGCACGTTTCCCATTTCAGCCTGCACTTCTCTCTTCGGGTTTTACTCGCTGAGGTGGATTTTGGGCACCTGTTTCCGTTTCAGGATAGGCATCAGGCTGTCGTCACCCATTGGCGTGGCGCTGAACTTTGTGACATGCCGGTACAGCCTTCAAGAGTCATGGGCTTAGTGTAAGATGGGGCGGAGCGCCGAAGCGCCTAATGGAACATAAACTTATATCATACACTGTTCTTAGCGCTCAGTTCTGTAGAGCAAGATTGTTTCGGACGTTCGGACTTTTGTGAACACGTTGTAATGATAGGCCGTGTTGGAAATCTTGCAATGTAGAAGGCCCTGTTAGCCTGGGGCGTCTGAAAGCGGTCCTCAGCCACGTGATTGCTAACATTAGCGGTGCTCTCGTAGTAACATCAACAGCCCAAGGCATCCAAACAGGCCCCCTCCTGGGGAGAATTGCTTGAATACAACCTCGCCAGCCTCTTTCGCACTATAGGGACATGGATATGGATCCCTTCAGACATCTTGCCCCTTCAACTCAACCTTACCTCAATCTGCCATTAGGCCGTTCCAGCCTCATGAGCATCCTTTCTCTTGACATCGTTTCTTTTAGTGTCCCTCTCTTCTTTTCAACACTGCTCATCACCCTTCGTGTTTCTCCACCAAACCGACATGACAAATTCGGATAGATCGACACCCTTCCAAAACCGGACATGCCAGTATCAAAGACACCAACTAGACCTAGACGATATAAACCATCTGCTCCCCCTCCCGCATCATTCCCATGCCTTCCCCGTCCATGACCCCATGGAGATAACATTCGCCTAGAAACTCGTGGCACACCTTTGGCCCAACCCCTGGAATGTCCCTCACACCAACATCCCGCAGAATAATCGGGGCCTTCCCCCCTGGAAACAAAAATATCTCATCCGGCCTGGGAAATGTCAGTCGCGCCATATTCGGCACCATCCGCCTGTCCCGAGAAGTCACAAACGCCCGCATCTGCGTCGCTGCTTGTATCGTATGGCTCACAGCGCCGGATTCATCGTCGTTGTCTGTCCCAGCGGCTGTCAAAGGTGACTCCCGGATCAGTTCCACCCATCTCTCGACCCGATGAACGTCCTCCTCGTTAGCTCTTCTCCACCCAGCGGACCTCCCTGCAGCACCAGGTACCACCATGGAGTCGCCACACATCGTCCTTGCAAATTTCCCCCTCCACTCCGCATCTCCCTTCCCGACCTCCTCCTCCACAACACCATACCACCACTTCACAGTATCCCCCATCAAGCTCTCACTCATCCCCACCATAATGGTCGAAGCCCTCTTCAGCACATCGACTTTTACCCCCTTCATGGCCAACACCTTCCCCCCGCCAAGACCAGTACTATCATCCAAGCCATAAACCTCCACCCCCTGCACCGCCAACTTCCCACAGGAATCGTAAAGCGGCAGCATCCCCTGCACCCTCTCCAGCGCCGCCCCCGACGTGCCAGCTTTCTGGCTCAAATCCATCACCCAGCTCGGCAGCCCGTCGAGTCGATCTTCCACCCACTCGGGAAGTCGGCAAAGGACATCCAGACAGCCACTGTCCCTGATGATCTTGACCACCGTGTCGGTGTATACCTCCTCGGCCGACTTTCCGTAGTCTGCGACCACCGGCGCAGCACCATGCCACTCCGTGACCTGCTAGTAAACCTTCCTTATAGCTGTGAATAGTGGCAAGCCGTGTACTAAAGCCACGCAGCTATAATTGCGCGTCTATAGCAATGGTTACAAATCTATTATTCTGGTGGTTTCTAGACTCTTCTTTCTAACAGTTCTGGCCTCTAGCCAGAACCCCCTTCTTTTTAACAAATCTTCATTATGGTTATAGCTAGTTATAGAGGAGTAAATGCTCTAAAGCTAGCACGTGCTACCAGTCTATCTTCAGCCTAGTGCTAATTTACTCTTAAGCCTAGACTACCTGCAGATGTGGACCGTAGGCTTGTAATCCATAACACACAGCTATACAAATAAACTACCTCGTTACATAACAAAAATATCTACAAAATATCCCCTTATAGTATAGTGGTCTACACTACTATAAGTAGTATAACTACAGGGCACTCTAACCCTAACCCTGAAATAATAAATGCTAGTTAGGTTGGGAGAGTGATTTTATATATTAGAAATTTTATAGGCTTATAAGCGGTATAATATAGGGGATGACGCCTTGTAATTCTGTTGTAGGGTACGCAAGCTACAAGTGCAGGGTACGCAGGAGCGCTAGTAACGCATTTTTCTTAAAGAACAGCCAGCATGATGAAGATATTGCCGTACCAGCAAAAATTTGAAGAGGGCTGCAGAATTATATCATTACGAATGTTATTCTCGATTTTATAGGTATCGATGACCGACTACTCATGATTCTCTTTGGAGAAGCACTTCCTGATGACGATAGCATTCCTGGCAGCGTCCAGGCTTGGTGATGGGTACCCGCGCCTCTTGAAGTGCCGAGCCGGGCCGTATATTGCCGGCAGCAAGCTGGTTACTCACACCAAGACCCAGCTCGAGGCCCAGGCGGCTCGCGCTCTTACTTTGTGGGCGTAGGTTAGCTCTACCTTTGCCTGCATTGAAGGAGAAGGTACAGCTCACTGCCAGTAGTCAGTCGTGGTGTGCTTAGGTCCTGGGTTCGGCAAATCCTTGCGAGGCACGACACATTCTACATATATGTAAACAGCTGCAGGGCGCAATTCTCGGCTGCGGACAGTCCTTTCCAGCCGTAACTCGAACCGCGACAACAACCCTACCAGGTGCTTTCAGTGCACCATTACCCTCTCTCTCACAAGCCTTGAGCTGCTGAACTCCGGTCGGCTCGTCACCGCTCAGGTCTCGACCATCAGCAGAGTACCAGAGTACGCCGGTGCTTGAGAATCCGCTTGGCATCCGACGCTGATTTACAACTGTGCCAAGCTCCCTACCATAGGCACCAATGTCAACCGCCGAAACCCGCTGAGCCCACATCCTCCCGGCTGGGGCCATCTAGTGGGGGTTAGCTATATCGAGCTGCATCACGACACGAACGCCGGCCGGATTGACGTTCCGAATCGCTGCCCGAGAAACTGGAGGCAACTCATCCCTGCCCGGAGACGGGACAGCAGAAACCACGCCGAAGGGCAGTCGCCCACACATTGGCAATTCAACCCTAATGGCTTGTCCATAGGCCAGCCCGGCTTCAACGCCATCGCGGACACGCTGGGCCAGCATTCGGGAATGATGTGTCACAAGGAGCCCCCCGCAACATAAGTGTGCCCTAGAGGAAGGCTCTGGACCGGTTATTATCCTCGCTACCCCTACGAAGAAGGTGAGCGACCGCAATGCATCGCGACAGGGGGCTTGATTGGCTTCAACTCCGAAGCGGGTGTTGGGTGTTGCACATCTGGGCCGGGCCCATCCCGGGATGCTGATTATTTGCTAGGGAGCTCCTCCCCGACCCCGCGCCAGTCATTGCGGCACAGCAAATGAGCAACCAGGCTAAAAACGGGGACGAAAGCCGGAGCCAGCCGGTCTCACGCTCTTTCTTTCAGCGACATCTCAAAATCTTTTATTTTTGGTCAAAAAATGCGTTCGGCTGGGGTTATTCTCGGCGCCTTCGCGGGGACGGCGGTCTGCCAATTCCCTCCTACGCCGGAGGGGATCAAGGTGTTGAAGTCCAAGTTCCATGAGAACGTCACTATTTCGTACAAGGAGGTGAGTTTCTGGCCGTGCACAGTTGGGCAGAGCAAGCGCTAACCCACACCACAGCCGGGAATATGCGAGAGCACGCCGGGCGTGAAGTCGTACGCCGGCTACGTCCACCTCCCGCCCGGATTCCTGGACGATGCTATCGGTGAGCCGCAGGACTACCCGGTTAACACGTGGGTTTCCATCCTCTGGACAGTCCTATTGTCGCTCTCCAGACAAAGTTGACCGATGAGCTCAGATTCTTCTGGTTCTTCGAAGCGCGCAAGAACCCCGCGACCGCCCCCCTCGCCATCTGGCTGAACGGCGGCCCCGGCGGCTCCTCTATCATGGGCCTGCTCGAAGAAAACGGACCTTGCTTCATCACGCCCGACTCGAAATCCACGACGCTGAACCCGTGGAGCTGGAACAACGAGGTCAACATGCTCTACATCGACCAGCCCAACCAGGTCGGCTTCTCCTATGACGTGCCTACCAACGCGACCTTCTCTCCCTCCGACTTCGGTTTCGTCATCGAGCCGACCGACTTCTCCAAGGGTGTGCCAGACACGAACATGACCTTCATGGTTGGCACCGTGAGCAGCGGGAAGCAAAACAGCACGGCGCACAGCACGGCGCAGGCCGCACACGCGCTGTGGCATTTTTTGCAGACGTGGTTCTTCGAGTTCCCGCACTACAAGGCTGGGGATGACAGCATCAGCCTGTGGACCGAGAGCTACGGGGGCCATTACGGTCCGGGGTTCATGCGCTTCTTCCAGGAGCAGAACGACAAGATCGATAGCGGAGAGAGCCTGGAGGAGGGGGCGCATAAGCTGCATTTGGACGTGCTGGGGATCGTCAATGGATGTGTTGATTTCCTGCTCCAAGGGGAGGACTATTTCCATTATGGGTTTGACAACGTAAGTTCAAGGTGCCCCGTTGGGTTCAAGGTCGCACGAGCGGGGAAAACTGACAGAGACGCAGCCCTACGACATACCCATCTTCAACAAGTCCACCTACGACACGCTCCTCTACGCCTGGCGCCACCCTGGCGGCCTCAAGGACCAGTTCTACGCCTGCCGCACCGCCATCGACCACGGTTTTGCCAACACGTCCACCATCTGCAACAACGTCGTCGGCGACTTCCTTGGCGTCATCGACGGCTACGTCACCGAGGCTGACGCGGGCGGCTACGACATCACGCACCCGGCTGCCGATCCGTTCCCGCCACCGTACCTATACGGCTACCTGACGCAGGCGTCTATCATCGGTGCGCTGGGAGCCCCGGTGAACTACACGCCGGTGTCCATGGCGGTCAACGAGGCCTTCGTCTTCGGCACGTACGACGTCTTTCTCGGCGGTTTTGTCGAGAGCCTCGGCGCCCTGCTGGACGGGGGCGTGAAAGTGCACATGGTCTACGGCGATTCGTGAGCCCCCTCCCCCTTTTTGTAACCTCCCCCCTTGCCTAACAACCTTGGGATCTGATTACAGCGATTACGCATGCAACTGGCTCGGAGGTGAGACCGCCTCCCTCTCCATCCCCCATTCTCACCACCTCTCCTTTGCCTCCGCGGGTTATACCCCCCTCTTCCTCTCCCCCGGGTCGTTCTCTTCCACGCCCTACGGCCTCACGCGCCAGCACGCCAACCTCTCCTTCACCCGCGTCTTCAACGCTGGCCACGAGGTGCCTTCCTACCAGCCGCAAGCCGCGTACGAGATCTTCATGCGCGCGACGCGGAATGTGGATATAGCCACGGGTACGGTTCCAGTGACGGAGCACCTGAAGACGGAGGGGATGAAGGATGTGAGGGAGGTTAAGGTGCAGAGGGGTAAGGAGGTGAAGCCGCGGTGTTATGTGCTCAAGCGGCAGACGTGCACGGATGAGGTTTGGGAAAAAGTGCTAAATGGGACGGTGGAGGTACAGGATTGGTTTGTTGTTGGTGATGGTGAGGAAGAGGTGGAGTGGGGTGATTTGTAAGGGGGGAGAGTAAGCCTCACCTTCACTGCAATTTTAGACTCGAAGGAATGTTCTTTGCGCCGCTTTGTGAGGGACACTTCCGCTATCAGGCGAGAAGCTTAATTGTACTTCAGCTTTGGAGCCCCTGAACTCCTTGAAAAGGCTCCACGAAAAGGCTCCACCGCCATGACCACCAATATCGCCCCAAGTTACTAAAAACAAAGCGATGTCTTGTCGACCAAGTCCGAGGAAGAATGCAGGAAAGACGACTCGCAAGAGAAGCTTGTTGATTGCGAAGTGCCTCGTTCCGCTCCACTGCCACTCCTGCCTGCAGTGGAAATTCGGAATATTTCGAGATTGAGAACGAGGGAACTTTGGCATGCAGCGAATGGTGCATGGGTCATTTCCTTCAGGCGGCCCGGCGACGTACAGCTTTGGAGATCGGAGAGTTATTACACCCCGCTTACGGCCGCCCACCAGCGAACAGCTCGGCTATCAGAGTCGCAACCGCAGGTTTCTTGGTAAATTCCCACTCTCCATTTCTTGGCAAACAACTTCCCCTATCGACCAAAACCAGCCCTACATCATTGGCTTCATCTCGCAAACATCGCCCATGACAACCCGCATCATGGACCTGCCAGCCGCGGCACCCGAAGCCGGCAAGACATTTGTCTACACCGTTTCGGATCAGCGTATCCCAATGCCGGACGGGGTCGAGCTCCGAGGAGACCTCTACCAGCCAGATCTACCAACAGACGAAAAGCCGCGCGGGCTTCTCTACGTCCTTGGACCATATGGTCGCCGCGGCGCAATGGGATTTAATCCCTCAACCGCATTTCGTGGTTTTACATCGTCGCGAGGCAAGATGAGACCACCTCGGCCGACGGCGTCACGAGAATCCTTCCTGCCGAGACGTTCGGCGCTGTCATCTGGGCTATGCCTCTTTATGATGCGACGGAGCGTCTCTTGGACGGAAGGGCGCCGTATGTGTTGCAGACCATGAAGACGCCGGATCTTGATGACCCGTTCTACGCATCAAACAGACACGGCGCGGCGCTGGACCGGACCAAGGGTCCCTTGCTGTTGCGGACCGGGTGGTATGATAGGTCGACGGCCCAGACGTTGGCGGCATACGCCAGAGTGCGCGACCACGGCATCAAGGTTTACTTGACGGTTGGGTCGTGGACGCATACCGAAGCCTGCGGGATGGATCAGATGAGCGAAGTCTACGACTTTCTCGACGAGTTTGTCGCAGGCGCAAAGGAGAGTTCCGACAGGCTTCCTGTCCGGGTCTTCGCCACTGGTGTTGATGAGTGGCGCTCGCTCCCATCCTGGCCGCCGGCGGCCACCCAGAACCGTGTATTTTACCTGCACGGAGATAACAAGACTCTTGACGCAGAAGCGCCAGGGGCAGACTCGCCGTCTACGCGGTTTGTCTATGATCCGTACAAACCCACGCCAACGATGGGCGGACCGCTCCTGACGCGTGGCTTAGAACTAGAACGACGTTGATAACTTGGAACGACGCGTACCTCTTTTTCCGCGCCGCAGAAACTTATTGCGGCATATCCAAATGTTTGATAGGTGTAGTTGGACATTGTGGGTTGGTTTGGTATGTTGCATTAGAGATTGGATAAAGGCAGGTGTGATCGCCGCCGTCCGCTAATAGGTGTTAAGCGATACGGCGCGGGCCCCTAGCGCGAGGCTTGTGAGATTAACATAAATGCACTAATGCGGCTAAGCAAGGGAGGCGAGGAGCTCCGTCCAACGAGAGGAAACCCGGAAAAGAAAATACGCCTCGGGAGACTTTGTGAATTGATGTTGGTTTACCGTGACCCATGGTCACGACCTCGGCCCCTTTACCTTCCCTAATAATGTCTCCTCGGTCCTGCTGCATCTTTTTTTTCTTAAATATCTCTTTGACTGTGGGGAATCCCAGTGTGTCGAAATCTACAAAGGCACTTAGGCTAAGTTGGCAGGAAAAAGAACCCACTTGAATAACTTACAGTTTTAAGATACAGTGCTATGAATCTGACAGGTATGGTTTTAGAGATGTATTTTGTGGTTTAGCGGCATTACGTAAACTTAGCATTGGAGCTTATTATCTTCCTGGAGGTTTGCTAAGTGCCGTCACTTGAAGTGTTTTATTAAGTCACCAGACGTGTAGAACAGGTGAATGAGTTTATCGATGCGGGTATTATCCAGCTTTAGATAAAGCGCTTTACTAACGTAAAAGAAGCATCTTCTTAGCTTATCTTTATCTTTCGTTATAAAGACGGACATAATAGTTACATTTAGACAGTTACTTATAGTAAAGTCGCTTTTAACGGACTGTTATGTAATATTAATAGTAGAACTGTCAGTGTAGTATATAGCTAGTCTTTCCACTACAGTGTAGTAAGTTATAATTACGTTAATTACAGTATCTCTTCGCTAGTATTAACTTTCGATTAAAGTTTTAACTAGGGCTGTAAGGGTATCTACTAATCGCTTCTAAGTAAGGTACATTAAGTAATTAAAGGCCTTAACTGTTAAGTCCTTAATTAAGCTAAAGCTGTTAAGTTAAGCCTTGATATCGATTATAGTTTGTTTATCGGTTTATTTGTTCTTAATTTACTGTTTAAGGGCTTGTTTAAACTGTTACTTTTTACTTTAGAGCTTACAAACCGCGTTCTTATACTCATTTATAACCTAGTACAAGCGTTTCCGTTGTTAATAGAGTTCCTTAATGTGATAAACTAGCTGTTTAATGGTAGGATAGAGATTAATAGATACGGTTTAGTTAACTGTTAGATTTATAAGATACCGTTTATTAATAAAATAGCTAATACTGTAAGATACCTATACTAAAGCATCCTATAGCTTCAGTCTATAAATAATTATATATAGATCCCTTACAATTTAACGCTTTAAGTAATACTTTTAGAATAGAGTTAAGTTTACGTAATTTAATATAAGGTTCTTAATTATATCGCTTACCTTATTTATTAAATTATTAGTTAAGAATTTTCTTAAGGTAATATAAGATAAAACTTATTACTTTTATTAAATATATTACTATTATTATACTGTAAATTATACGGGATTATTAGTACTTTTATCCTTACAATCTTATTACACTTTTTAATCTACCTTACTATTATCCTGTAACTAATAAGCTTGTTTAACGATATCTTGTAGCTAAGTAATATCTTAATAATATAGTAGAAAATATAAATATCTTTTATGTTAGCCTTTAGTAATATAAGTAGCTTTTATTCGCTTAAGTAAATATTAAGTTAGGTTAGCTTTTTAAAGTAGGTTAAACTTAATACTTTAAAAGCCTAATGCTGGAAGAGAATGCTGAGGAGGAAGGTTTAAACATTAAGAGTTAAGGATAGGTCGAATAAGATTTCGGGGATTATTACAGTTTTTATATCTTTACTATTTAAATACGTCTTTATAAACTTTAAGGTAAACTTAATTAAGATCTTATATAGACTACTATTAAGATCTTAAGTTAATATTATATAGATATCTTTAAAGCAGAGGAGAAGGATTAAGGTAAGGTAAGTACTAGTTAGGGTAAGTAAGAGAAGGAATAAGATATAAAAGATTTAAAGCTCTTTTAAGTTAAACGATTTCTTAATAGTACGTAGTATTATATTAACCTGCTCTTTAAAGTTATTAATTATTATACACCTATTCTCGCGTTTTTAGTTATTTAGCCAGTGCTTTTTAGTAAGAAATTTAAGAACTTATAAGTATTAATTAAACTGTAACTTAAACTAAAGGGGCTAGCTTACCTTATATATTTTCCAGTTTAATTTTATATTAAGCTTCTCTCCTGTAACCCTCTTATAGATAAGCTAATATACCTTTCAGTACGTCTTAAGAGAACTGCTCTTAATTATTCCTCTCTTTTTTCTCTTATCTTTACCAGTTCTCTAACTTAGTAGCTAATTAAAGAAGGAGTTAAGGAACGCAAGAGTAATAGACTTAAAAGCCCTTTAAGGGTCGTGCTTAATAAACGCGTAATACTTACAGTTTATTAGTATAATTTAAAGTAATAGTAATATAAGTTGCTTAACGTCCTAATTCTAAAGATCTTTTATTTTATTGAGTATTATACTTCTCGCATTATAGTTTTAACTGTTAAACACCGACTTTTTAAACTTGTGTATACCTCTGATATAGTATTTTAAAGGGTATAGGTTTCCCTTAAAAAGCTTTACAGTATCTTCTACGTTGATATCGTTTAGGTTAAAGTTATTAATATCTAATAGACCAGTCTTATACTTATTATTATCAGCCTTAAAGTTAAACACTTCGTTATTATCGTTTAATGAAGATTTACTGTCCGACCAATTCGAACTGTCAGAGTACTTATACAAGTTGTCCTGCCAGACGTGGTGGCGCGTTATATTTTGGTCTCGATAATAAGAAGGCGAAAGAGAGATGAAATAACTATTGCTGGTTCTGGACCGGCGGGATGTAGATGACTCCAGCAATACCAGGATCGCTTCAGAAAGAGCTCTGAGACTGTGCAGAGCAAGCAATTCGTATGGCCATCGGCGCGCGAGCGCAGCCACTTAAAGACTGAGACGGGCGCCATTTTCGACTGCTGCCCTGGATCCGGGAACCCAGAAACAAAAATCAGAGGCCGCGATTATGGCTCAAGAATTTCTGGTGGTGGGGTCCAGGTACAAGGTACCTGGAAGTGCGCCATGACAGCCCTATTCCGGGGCGCAGCGGGGCGCTGGGTCGATAGTTGGCACGGGAAGGGACAAGAATCCCACCCTGGTACCGAGCATAGAGCTGAGTCCGGGTCCGGTTCCCACGACGGCCGGCAACCAATCCCAAGAAGTTCCATTCGCCGCGTAAACGATAGGCGCAGCCACTGTGGGGTTTTGGTGTTCTGTGCCGCCCTCCGGCTCGCGTGGCGCTCAATACTGTCGTGAATCCAGATGCAACCCCTTGCAGCAGATTCTGGACGATGCGGGTGACGATGGCCGGTCGGCAGATTGACCATATGTCCGAGCTGGGTCCTCTTGGGAACAAAAGAACATGCACAGAATCCCACCCTCGTTCGTGCTTCTGTTCTCCCTCGTCCCTCCCCGGCCCACTTTTTTCTCCTGGAAACCCTCGACGACGTCTTCCAACAACCCGACAACGAGGTGCAACGTTCGTCAAGTATGAGAGATGCTCGGCTTCGTCAAGCGAGGCACTTCAGTCTCACGCCAACGCCTGAGGAGTTGGCAAAGTACGACTTCAACGACAAGTCTAGCCTTGCCCAGACGGTATGGAACGTCAACATCACCTTCATCGTCCTGGTGGGCGTCATTGTCGGCCTTAGGGCTTTTACACGCGCCTCCATGACGGGCCGTTTCTTCATCGACGATGTTCTGGCCATCTTCGCCGCGTTCTTCACCATTGTTTCGGCAACTATGTCCTTGGTTGCTACGCGTTTCGGTCTCGGAATGCACGTGTGGAACTTGACTCCACCGTTGGACAACATCATGGAGAACATAAAGCACTGCGTCCAGGTACGACATGCGCTGCTTCACTTTCCCCAGGTTCCGGTTGCTGATACGACTGCAGCTGATGTTCGTTGCCCACGTGTTTTACGCCGCTGCGACCGCCCTCACGAAGTTGTCGATCATTACGTCCTACCTGCGAATATTCCCTCACAGTACGCTCCGACGTGTACTGTATGCTACTGGGGCCGTGTGCATTGGCATAGGCATCAGCGCCATCTTCGCCACCATTTTCCAATGCTCACCGGTCCAAGCAGCCTGGGTCTTTACGATCGAGGACTCCCAATGCTTCCCCTTCGTCAACTTTCTCTGGGCCAATGCCGCTATCAGTATCGCCACCGACTTCGTTTTGGTGGTTGCGCCTCTTCCGTATTTATGGTCGCTTAACCTGCCCGTCAGACAGCGGCTAGCAATATGTTTCCTCTTTGGCGTGTCTTTGGTGTAAGACTACGTTGAAACTTTGTTCACTAACATCTGCTAACATGTTCTCTAGAGCCTTCGCCGCAAGTATCGTACGTATCGTTACTCTTCGTGACGTCCAGGGTATCGATGTGACGTGTAAGTGGCTACCCCATACATGTAGCCCCAGCGTGGACTGTGGCATAACTAACAAGTGTAGATTTCCTCGTCACCCCTCTGAACTGGACAATCATCGAATGCGCCCTCGGCATAATCTGTGTCTCCATCCCGCCCATGAGGCCGCTGTTGAGGAAGATTGCCCCTGGATTCCTTGGCAGTTACATCACACGGAACACGGGCGCTCGCACGGGGAGCAGCAAGGTCTACGCTGACGGCTCGCGCGACCCGCGGTCCTAGTAGCGGACATAGCAGGAGATCGACGAGCATATGAACCGGGAGATGGACAGACAGCTGGAAGAATTCGAGATGACGGAGCATAACGGAAAAGAGTCAGAAACATCCGAGTCGGAGTTGGTAGAGGTAAATGAAAACCGAAAGAAGAAGCGGGATGCGAATCCAGTATAAGAAAAGGGGCTTTGGTAGTAGTCGGTAGACATCGCGATAGAAACCTATGTATAGGTACCTTGTAAAGCTGTCAATATGTTTTATTTGCGCCGGTTGCGTCCTAGCCCCAAGACAAAACTAACGAGTTTTCATTTCCCATGTCGCTGCCAAATTCCGAATCACGGCTGCTGGGGATCCTCGAGTCTGAGGACACCTAGTCCTTTTTGTTCATGAATCGCTGACACGTATCATAGATGTCCCGGAAGCCAGGGTACTGATGCAGACG
>Ga0247760_1000792_pt1 | contig 32554 bp, 40 predicted proteins | sample UWRJL171409R4_FD_179936 | JGI IMG/M metagenome (GOLD analysis project Ga0247760, IMG submission 179936) | Plant litter microbial communities from Arlington Agricultural Research Station in Wisconsin, United States - UWRJ-L171-409R-4 | ecosystem: Environmental > Terrestrial > Plant litter >... | reverse complement strand
CATTCCCATGCCACAAACCGTTGGATTGGTGCCACAACATGGAAATCCTGAAAAGCGCCGGGAAGCTTTGCACTGCAACCACATGTCGTACCTATACCTAATTACATATAGCCTGAGATCAGGAGAGGTCCGACGAAGGATGACACGATTCTACCGCCGAGAGTAGAACCCTAGATCACACCACATTAGCGCGCGCACAGGTTCACTTTCCCGCCTCTTGGCTCCGCTGGGCAAGCCACACAACTCGCTTATTTTCTTGACGAGCTTGTTTCAACCACACTTTGCCTTGCGTGCTGCGGGGCTGACCCTTCCAAGGCTTCCCATGTCGGTTTGCCAAGCGCTCTCAATGAAGTGGTGTACCGTCCGTTAAGAAAAAGAAGGAAAACAACCATTGCAACGCCGGGGACTTGAAGTGCCCTCATCTCATGCAACAAGTGCTGCAGCCAAGTTTCTACCCAATTCCGCCGGAACTAATTCCGTAGGAATGGAAACGTTATCGTACCGGTTTAAGACAGAGCGCGAGACCCCTATTCCCTTCCTGTCCCCGTGGGATGCGGAATTACCGCCCTGCAGATACCGCTACCCCGCTTCTATAACGACGTCAACGCCGCGTGAATAATTCTGAATAAAGATAGATGTGTTGACATGTGAGACACTGAGGTCCCAATCCTCCTTGTTGGTCTGGTGCGCGATCCGATAAAGTTTCTATCCAGAGGAATGAGCGCGGAATAGAACCAGACGATTCGTCACGGCAGGTAGTAATTCCTGCCGAGATCAGATCAAACAGGGAAGGTCATCGCTCGTATTTGAATGCGGCCACATCCCATGCACTTCAACCACCGTAATAACCCGTTGGACTCAAATGGTTTTTTTTTTCGCATGGTTGGACTCATCAGAGGTGATTGCTGTCCTGGCTCTTCCCTTCTGGCGATAATTTACTCGCCGAAACACATTGCATGCATTCCAATGCTGTCAAACTGGTAGAAGGGCTGTTTTTTGTCCGGGGTTTGCAAGTGCCGAAGACATTTGACAGCGATGCTGAGCGGCTTTCGCTTCCATGATGTTGTTCGTTGCAGTATCGGGGCTGTGCCGGCGACGTGCAGTTTCGTTATTTATCAGCAATTTGCCTCCCCTCCATCGTTCGATATTGTTCAGCGTTTCCATGGTTCTTGATACGTCGGAAAACTCCCCTGTCGCCTACCCGAGCCTCACCTTTCTCTTTTCCCCCCACATTGTGTGGGCATTGCAAGCTGATTGCAAGGGTAGCCGCCATTCACGCTGCGGCTTGTAGCGAGTCAAGTATACAATCCCACATGAAACTTGCATAGCAAATGAGGAAATAACCACAATGAGCAAGTCCGAATTACCTACTTGGTCAAAATAAACGGAGTGGGTAATGAAACGGCCCTTTTGCTCCTGCATTTCGTCAAGGTCCGATGAATGCATGTTTTTGTCACCCTCCACAATGTAGATTAAGTGGTGTGCGGCGTAGTACCCCGATTCTCTCTAAACTGGAATGTATACTCGATTTGGATATAAATTGCGAATTCGAATTCTAGCACTAATGGGTAGTTGTACCCGAAAACTTCATCCGAACCAACAACGGTGGTTTCTCAAACGTAATGTACACCTTTTGGTCCTGCATCCAGTCTTGCTCGGGCGACTGCAACTCCAGCGTCTCTAGGTTGGCCAGCGTGTGGCACAGTAGTACCCGCATTTGATGCCACGCCAAACTGCACAAGTTTTATTCTGGTTAGAACCCTCGTTCAATGCACATGTGTTTCAACGGGGGCTGGGTTGCAACGGAAGACCAGAAAAGGACTTACTTCTTGCCGATGCAGTTCCGCGGGCCGTAGGAGAAAGGATGGATGCTGTCTTTCCGATCGCCGGCGAACATGTCTGAGCTGTTCTTGCATGAGAGCCATCGTTCGGGACGGAATTCTTCCGCGTGGTGAAAATTTAGCGGCGAGTGTCCAGCAGCGTAGGAGCTGACGTATACAATGGTCTGTTAATATGACGTCACACGGTTAGCGAGCTTATCCGGCAGATTGGCAAGTGCCAGCAGTTTTCACCGTCTCGGCAGAAGAAGCCACTGAAAGCTTAACTCGGCAGGTCAAGCTTTTGGTGAGAGGGGCAAGACCCGATTGGACAGAAGCCGAGGAAGGAAGGAAGGAGAACAAGGAACACTCAACTCCTTCAGGGACCACATTCCCGCAAATTTTGGCTCCTCCCGGGGGCACGATACGCGGCAGCCCCACAGCAGCGGGGGGGAAGAGGCGCAGCGTCTCTGTTAGGCAGGCATTGAGGTACTTGAGACGGGCGAGCGTCGACCACGACATGCGATCATCACCCCCGTCGAAAACACCGGCCCCACGCAGCTCGTCCATCAGCTTGCGCATTGCTTCTGGGTGCCGGAGGAGCAGGTATACCACGCCGCTCAGCGTCGTCGACGTGGTCTCTCCGCCGCCGATCATAAACCCGGATGCGTTGGAATGCATCTCGGCCAAGGTCAATCTCGCCTTCTTGTCGTCCTCCTGCTCACTACCACCGTGACCCGAAGTGCTGCGTGATTCGAGAACAAAGCTCCAAATGTCCGGCACCGGGGTGAGCTTGCTGCCCTGCTGCGCCTGGGCGGCGCGAGCGAGGCGGCGATCCACCATGTCGCAAGCGTAGCCAAAGTGGGCCTCAAACTGGCGCTTCAGACTCCGCTCCGTTAGCAGCTGCAGCAGGCGGCCGACCACTGGCACCTTGAGCACGGCGCCGCGGATGGTCATGAATTTGACGCCGTCAAAAAGCGCTCGCACCCACGGCGTGTAGGCGTCGCGGTCCAATAGGCCGAGGGGCTCGCCAAAGGCCAGCGCCGACGTTATGTCGAAGGCGGCGAAATTGAACATGTCGAGAATGTTCACCACGCCGCCTTGGTCCCTCTCGGAGTGCTCCCGCATCCGCTGCGCCATCTTTTGTGCGTGTTCGCGGATCAGCGGCTCCTGCTTCCTTAGGGCGCGCTCCGAAAAAGCGTGGGAGAAGGCACTACGCATCCGCGCGTGATCCTGCCGGTCAGCGGTGCCGATGTGATCGACGCCGTTGGGCGTCGTGCCGTAAAAATGCGGGTCTTTGGCGAACTCGGCTCTGTTGTTGCTGTGTCCGTAAATGTCCTTCCACGCCTCGGGTTGGATGAACGACAGCTCCTTGGGCCCGACGCGCACGACGGGGCCGTACAAAAGGTGGAGGCGGTGGTTGAGCGCGACATAGCGGCCTGATGCCAAGTGGGCAAGTCTTACCATGTCGCTGACGGCCATCCACCACGGGCCCGGATAGGCGCTGAGAGGGTGAGAGTATGCATTGTAGATGGCTTTGGAAAGGGCCTACCCGTGGTTCCGGATCAGATATTTGCTCCAGTCTGAATCTTTGGAATGGATGGATGACATACTATGAGAAGCACCGAGACAACCCCCGCAATTGCGATCGTGTATGTGATTCCTTGCATGGCTGATGGATTGTATCGTCTCTTGTTCCGACTAAGGCACTGTGTGTCTGGAAATGGGACTGGGAGGGAGCTCCTTGCAGGGCAACAGAACAATTCTGGGCTTCACCTTGGCATTCGACTGTTTTTATACTATCAAGTTTCACAAATACCTTAGTGATGGTTATCTCTTGGGCACGGAGTTACTAAATTTGGCTACGGTATTCTCGTTTTTGGACTAGGTCCACGAGCGGTTCTTTCCAATGCAGTACACACTACCCCTCACCCATATCCCCTTTAGTTCGCTTTCCTCGCTTTGAACAGAAACTCGACAGTGGCATCTGCCTCAGTCAGGATACCCTTGGCCCTCGACATGGGGCTCTCAGCCGGTTTCGCCAGCTTGAAGTCGTACTTTGCGAGAATGCGTGCCAGGACCACTTTTGCTTCGTGCACCGCAAAGAAACGGCCCGGACAGGCCTGCGTCCCGTAGCCGTAGACAAGATGGTCGGGGCCAGGGTTAACGGCTTGGAACTTTTGCTCGCTTCCGGGCACGGATCGGAGTCGTTCAAATCGGAAGCCATCAAAAACATCAGGCTTTTCCAGCGTGGAGTGGTTGAAGACGGCGTTTTGGGTATCCATGCCGAGGAGCGTGCCGACAGCGAGTTGCGTCCCATCGGGCAGTGTCAGTGGCTTAAGAACCTTGCGAATAGTTCCGACTGGAAATGGAATTAGCCAAAAGCAATCGAACCTTAGGTAGGTAAGGGGGGGAGTGCGCTTACCCAGCATAAACTTGTTCCACCGTTGGCACTCGCGGATAAACGAGTCCATCTTCTTCAGCTTGGCCACGTTGGCCCTGTTCATCTTGACGGGGCCCAGTTCCAGCACCTCCTGCCTGAGAGGTTCAATGTATTCCGGACGCGTGGCAAGGTCATAGAGCAGATGAGCTACCGTGACGCCTGTAGTGAACAGAGCGGCTCGGCCAGTCCCGATCTGAGCGTTGACTTGGTAGTCCAGGTTCCGTCCCTCGCCCTTTGTCCCGTCGATGACGAGCTGGATGAGATCGGCCGGGGGTTCGAATTTCTCACTCTTCATATCCTCGAGTCTCTTCTCCAGAATCGGCTTCAGCAGCTTCTTGGCTTCGGTTCTGTGCTTGCGAACGCTTCTCAGCTCGGAGAGACGCCAAGCCACAAACGGCCTCATCAGCCAGTGGTGGGGCCACAGCTTGGGCACGCTCTGAAAGGCGCCAGCGGTGCACTGGGTGATGCACTGCACCCATCTCTCGTCCCTGCATAGCGGCTCCCCGACAAAGACCCTCTGGCTGATATTGATAATCATCTGGACAACCCTTGGGAGGAGAACGATGGGCGTCCAGTCCTCGCAGGGCCCGATCTGCGCCGCGACCGCTCGCTTTGCCTCGTCCTCGACCGTGTCGTACACGCGGTCCAGCAGCCGAGCAATATCCCGACGGATCAAAGCCGACATTGCGTGCTCGTGGCCCGTAATACCCGTCAGTTTTCCGAGAAAAAAGTCGTATGATGCCTGCTGGAAGCTGAGTTTTGATTCGGGCGTATTCTTGATCACCTCGATGAAGTTGTGTGGGACGATGACGATCTCATCCGGGAAATGTCGGATTTTGTATGCTCGGTCGGGGTACTGTTTTCGTAGAGTTAGCAACGATACGCCTAGTTGCACCTCCAGGGGCGGTCTGAATTTGGGGATCACTTGCCAGCTTGGCACCTCTTGCCAGTGCCTCACGATAGTCGCCATTTTCCTCCACCTCAATGACGGGAACATCGGCTCTGGGCTTTTTCGACAGCAGCGACTTCCACCACGGCTCCTTGGGGAAGTGCCTGGGGCGTTTCAAAAACGTCTCGAGAAAGTCAACGAGGATGGCATTCGCCGCAGCAACAAAAATACACAGCAGAGCAATCCAGCCCACCGGTAGAGGGCGGCTGGTTACCCATAAGGGGAACAGATCAGTGGACATGTTGAAACTGCTGCACTAGTGTCAAACGAAAAACAATTAAAAAAATTGTTCACCTTGAAAGATGTTTAGAGAAAGGTCCAAGGGAGTCATCAGAGCATGTGCAATGATCGCATTGATAAGGGCGAAGTATCTAACTTGCATCAGCTAATCCCCCCGGTTACGGTAGTTCTCGCTTCGGTCGGGTCGGCCATCTTCCCGCCCGGCCATTGCCTAGTTCGGAAACACCGATACCTGGCAGCGTGCCTGCATACTGAACCTCGGATCCCGGACCATTTCGATGGAAGGAGAGTTATGCAGGAGGGCTTTGTGGAACAGAGGAAACGGTGTCAGTCATGTTGTGTGGGGGCGTAGGTACACACAAGGCCTCCTGATTCAGCCGGAAGCTGGCAGCCCCGTGTGTCTCTGGCCTGCTGCTGATAGTTGATTCTTAAATGTTAAACTCGGGGCGGCTGCTGTGGTTGATAGTATTTATCTTTGAAATAACACGCCTTTCTTGTGCATTTTCTATGTGGCCTCTCCCTAGTCTTTATTTACTTGATCCCCCAACCTAAACCTTAGCCCAAGCCCCTAACGCGCTAGCCATGGAGGAAAAGAGGGATTCCGTGCTTCCAGAGGTAAGTGAACAAGACGGATAGTATGACATTCGGTTGCGCAACACAGAGTCTTATCATCACCAAGGTTCGGGAACGCCCACCAAAAATGAGCCCGCTCAAGTTCCTCCGTGTCCTCTGGCTCTTCACCGAGAGCGATTTTGCAACCTTTGTCATCCCCGACACGGCGTTTGGCTTTTTCGGCGCGCTCGCCGGTTCGGCCATGTCTAGCAGCAACACTCACGATCTATACTCTTGCCTTCGCCGACTTCCCCTCGTCCTCATGTCCAACTGGCTCAACCTTCTCATCTTCGACCTCGCCAACCAGTTTGCCCCCGAATCCATAACCGAAGATACCATAAACAAACCCTGGAGGCCCTTGCCCGCTGGCCTGGTAACGCCGAGACAAACACAATACCTCCTCCTCGCGTCTGTCCCGGTGGTTCTTGTCAGCAACTACATACTGGGTGCAGGCTACGAGGCCGCCGTCTTGGTGGCGCTCACTTGGATGTACAATGGCCTCGGGGGCGGCAACGATCATTTTGTGGTTCGCAATCTGATCATCTGCGTGGCCTTTGGGTACTACAATGAGGGCTCCTTGCTTGTGGCCCTCGGTCAGCCGAATGCACCCTTGACCCCGGCAGCCTGGATCTGGGTGGTCATGATCAGCGCTGTCATCTTCACCACGATGCAGGCGCAGGACATGAAAGACCAGGCCGGCGACAGGATCCGGGGTCGGAGTACCGTGCCGTTGGTGCTCGGCGATGGAGTGGCCAGGTGGACCATTGCCATACCCGTTGCAGTCTGGTCCTTCGTCTGCCCTGCTTTTTGGGGTCTAGGCCCGCTGGGTTACCTGGCTCCGATCGGGCTGGGCCTGGGTGTTGTGTTTCGCATTCTTTGGTTGCGGAGTGCGGAGGCGGACCGTCGGACGTGGCAGATGTGGACGGCCTGGACAGCGTGCTTGTATGCGCTACCTGCCATAAATCGTTATTGTCATTTATGTATATAGCAACGAAGCACATTAGATGAAGGGTGAAAAGGAGGTTTGGGATGAAATACTCACATTCAATACCTAGCGTTATACTTTGGAAGTATGCCATTCCGATGCCCAAATGACAAGCCCTTATTACGATCAGACCTCCTTAAGTTCGGTAACTACAAGTTCCTGGATTTGAGAACACCAACCTCCTCACAGCTTACTTTGCAAGTAAAAGTGAATAGCAACCGTCCCAGTAGCAACCCCAATTATCGGGATAATATTTGTGTTGAAATGAAGTACGTACATAAGTGCCACACTTTCCATTTTGGTCAGCGCTATTCAGTCAGTCAGTCTATTTTGGCAACCTGGGTGACTCCTCGTATCATACACGTTTCTTTGTTTTGATGATGCAGTGTTCAATTAAAGCCACGCACAAAATGTAATACATATTGACCATCACGGTTTGCCCGTCCACCACTTGGTCAAAAATTCGATCGGGTCCTTGAACTGGAAGTCCGGCAAAAGGCGATTCCAATCGTCCCCAACCACCCACTCCCCCTTTGGGATGCCCTTCAAAGCTTCCAGGTTGATCTTGCGGCTCATTGTCTCAAGCTGCTCCACGGGAATCGAAGGGTGTGCCAGAACGGGACACCAAGGCGAAGTGAATTGACCAGCCTCCAGATCGGCCTGGCTTACACAATGGATGGCAAACTTTCCACCGCAAAGGCTCTCACCCACACGTACGAGCTCAGCAGATGTCGTTTGCCACCCGGCGACCCCACCATCAGCAGGCCAGATGCCTTCGTAGTCGACAGCCTCGGCCACCATCCGTGCCAGATCATCGATCAAGGTAAAAGTCACGGGTTGGTCGCCGTCATCCACCAGGATGGCTTGTCGTGTCTCAAAGTCAATGTAATGCTGCGTTATCTTCAGATGCTTGGCCGATTGCATGGGATAGGTAAAGTAGTCGAGGAACAGGCCGGGCTGGAAGCACGTATATTCCAGCTTCATCTCTGGAACGTTTACTGATTTGAGATGCTCGCGGACTTGGTCGCGCATTTTGTAAAACGGATTCGTTGAGTTAGATGAGCTGGTATGTGTTAGCGGAAAGGTAACCCAAGCTGAAGATAAGGAAGCATTCAAACATACAGTGCCCATTCCGATGGTGCAAATCGGCGCACCCCCGCCTTGATGCACGCATCAATCAGGTTCTTTTGCGCGACATTATCCTTGTCGGCAAACGGCAGAATGAATGACAAGACGACGTCGACTCCGTCGAGAGCTGCGGTCAAACTGTCCAAGTTCTGATAGTCGACTTGCTTGTGCTCTGCTATGCCCGGTGCTAGGGGTTCTGATGCAGCCTGTGTAACGCCATCGTGAGCTTTTGAGTTATATAAGACGGACCTTTGCGCACTACCGTACCTTTCGAGACAGGATTATGATCTTGTGGCGGCCTCGGGCAATAAGTGCATCGAGAATATGTGGCCCAACATCTGCAAAAACAGGTCAACTATCCATGCTTTAAACGGAGGAATGCAGCTCGTACTGCCATTGCCACCAGCTACAGCAATCACAGCCATGGTGAAAGAAGCTGGGTACGTGGAAACGGAACCGGCTGGAGGTGGTTCTAGTGAACAAAAACAATGTTAGGTAAGATGCGACAGTGGATTGAGTAACAGAACTGGATTTTTCGCGGCAGCTTATAGAGAGTTATTTGGAAGTCAGGGGTGGGCACATTCGGGCAGTCATTGGATGAAATTACAAGGGTTGGGGCGGTGTATACAAAGTGGGGTCTTAATCGGTCTTGCCTTCTTCGGAAATTATCAACCTGAGTCAGCAGATACCCCGACGAGTTCATCACAGGTGGTGCATCATGCCTTCCATGATAAGGCAAAAAAAAGCTTGGTGGAATCAAAGCACAATGTCGACGTTGATTCACATAGCTCATGCTGCTTAAGTTCGTGTTTAAGATGGGAATCGGCACTCCGTAATCGTTCCTGCATGCGTTTGCCGTGTGTGGGTGAGGCTGGGATTTCGGGCGAATCCTTTCGAGTTTGTGCTCCACTATCTTACCGACTTTTTGACCACGCAGCAGCGGTTAGAAATTCCCTGGCACCCCCAGGCCAACCCGGTATTTTGTGCCCCGCTTTGGTTACATAGCAGTGTGTGGGTGTGTGGGGAGATGGCACGATCTGCCGCGGGTTCCGCGAGTGAGATCCAGTTCTACGGCAGTGGCGGCGGAAGTAACATTCTACGGCGAAGACGTTTGGAGTAGCCAGACTCATTGCCCAGGGGCGTGACAGCGAACTAACTAGTGCAGGCATCTTGTTTCATGGCTCAAAGGCTGTCCTAGAAACAATCGACAAGATCCTGGAATATCCGCACACATCATCGGCATCAAGATCGACAACAACGCCGTCCGTGACCCCGCGACCCGCCTGAGATTCCTTTCCTGGGTAACTACCTCGAGATCTACCCCGATCATGTCGTTCGTCCTCCACCATCACACCTCTCACTCTACTCAGAATCACTAATGAACACAAGGGCAACCACGCCCGCCTCTTCACCCACTACGGTCCCCTGATCAAAACGACAAGAAACAGCACAACACTCTATCTAACCAACTCCCCCTCCATCTGCGAGATCTTCCTCTCCGAATCGCCCTGCTTCACCAAAGCCCCATCCTCACCCCCCCGCCCCCTCTTCTACATCCACGACACCCTATCCCTCTTCACATGCGATACTTCGTCTCCAGCATTTGCCCTCTGACACAAGTTCATACCGCCAAGCATGTCGCCCCGCGCCGCGCGACAATACGTGCCCTCCATTCAGTCATCCATCGAGGCATCATTCAAAGTCTGTGATGAACTCGATAACCAACGAATGGCGTTTCATACGTACCAGTACATGTTTAACTAGTACATGTGAATTTAGGTAGCTAGTAAAACTAATAGAGAACGGTAATTAATAGAATAATAGTTAGATATTTGTAGTGGCTTTAGACACCCCTATGTACTCTTCTATTCTCTTTTCTTTTCCAATATTTAGTTGCTCGTTGGTATGGTAAATAATCCGTACGTGGATATATATGCGTTTATAGCATTTTATGTATAAAGATAGGATGTAAGGTTCTAAAATAGTTTGAGATACGGATTTTTTTATTTTATTACCTTGTAGAATCCGAGCTGCAATTTAATTATATGTGCTCCCTCTGTATCCATTTCATCTAATGTGTGATAGCTACCAATGTACCTTCCTACAATAGTGTCAATGGCACACAATAGGAACTATTGCGTGAATAGTTAATAGGCGTATAATAGGAGCTTAGAGTTCCTTCCCAGACCGGATTCCTAACGCCACCCTATTTATTTTTCGCTCTACTCTCTTCTTGAACCTCTTCCTGAGCCAAGCAACACAAAAGTGAACTTTACCAACTTTACAATTGCTACCAACTTGCTAAAAAAACACATACCCGTGCGGATTCACATTACCGTTCCCTTTCTCACCATCTTTCCACAGTCTCCTTTTCCCAATCAACACCTCACACTTTCTCATCAGCTCACAACAGCCAAAATGGCCGAAGGTGGCATCCCCCGTTCGACCGGCCGTCGCATCACAACGAAGAAACCAGTAATGCTGGCTCAGATACTACGCGCAATGCCAACCTTGACATTCTAACCAACCGGTACCTTGCCGTTGAGGTTTCGATTGACTTTGCCGGCACCAACACCGTGACAAACGGATTTCCCCTCAGTGACTCGGGCGATACGACCCTCAACTTCTCTCCGCGAAGCACCACGAGCTCCAAAGCCTCTACCTCGACTGCCGCTTCCAGTGTCTCCACGCGTAGTAGCGCCGCCTCGAATTCCCCCACCCGTAGCACGTCTTCGCACTACCCTACATCCACCACAGCGTCCAGCATCTCGGCAAACAGTGACAAGATTTCAATCATCCCTGCCTCCGCCAATATCTCGGGTATCACTACCACCAGTACCCGCCACAACAACACCGCCGGAACCGCTCCCGACCACGACGACCCTTACGCATATCTCGACGACAAACGCCTGGCACTTGTCGAGTTTGCACCGGAGATCAAACTCGCCCTCATCCGCTTAGCGAGCGAGAACAAAAGCTTCGAGTGGGAGGACATGCTCCTCGCCGTTGCCGAGCGCAACGGTTGCTTTCCCGGAGACGTCCTGAAGGACCTCAAGCTCTGGGCCAAAAGCTACGCAAAGGCCTCAAAGTTTTGCCAGCTGCCGGGCGAGGGACATATCAACATGCTCGTCATTGCCGCTACAATTCCCGACCCGACACGTAAGTTTCTTCCCCTTCTGCTCCTGTTTCTCTCGATGTGGCTCGGACTTGGATGGGAGCTTTTGCTGACGCTTTTTTTCTCGTTTCTTCTTTAGACATCGTCACTGTCATCTGCGATCGCAAAATTTGGCGATCAACAAAGGATATGCGGGGCTATTTCCAGACCCCAAACAGGCATTTGGGAGCCGACCCCATCGAGCCCATCATGGATATTCAAGACCTGCCCACCACCCACAAGTGGGAGTATATCATGACGCTCCGGAAACACAGAGCAATTTCGGGAACGCAGTGGAGAAAGCTCATGGGAGGCAGTGCAGCTTCCTGCTAAGTTAGCTACATGAGTTACCGACACGAAGGTAAATGACCTCACACTTGTCCGCTTCACAGATACTGACTCCAACTTAGCTGCGGTTTGAGGAACAGGTACCTTACCTGAGTGGTAGTTCGAGTGCGTAGGTCAGCAGCCGGATCAATGGGAGTAGCTCAAATGGTCCTAGTTAGCAAGGGTGGCCCCTACAGGGCCACCATTTAATTTTGTGAAGATGGAGTTGCCATCTGCAACCTCTTCCTTCCACCATCTTGCCTCTTGCACAATAAACAACCACAACTACAGTATTGCTTTTTCACCACCCGCGAATGTGGTTCATTGTGTGAGGCCCCGAACAGAGTGGATCCGCACAGCTCATCTGGGCATAGAAAGCCCTTGGGCTGGCAAGCCTTGTGTATTCCAGCACAGACTTTACACACTTTCTTTTCCGCGAATGGAATGCCTTGATCTGAGAAATTGAATCCCCTGCGATGAGCTGTGACGGGCCTCTCTGCGTCAACAGCGGTGGCTCGCAATGGGATGAATGCAGAACAGGTTCTCCATACCTTGAGGTGACCTTTTCTGTGGAGTTCGGATTTGATCACGCCCCACGCTCGTACGCCGGATGCCTTGATCCAGTTCAAGCGAGGCGAGTCCTGTGGAACGTTTTGATTGAGGAACGAGGGGCTGAGGAGCAGCGAAAGTGCAGTTGCAAAGTGACTTAATTAGGTAGAAAAGGGGAGTGCTTCGCACTCCCCAGTTATATACAAATGGAGGCTCCCTGTGTGTGGGGAGAGCACATGATCCAAGGCCCCTGCGCGTCTGAGCGCCTAGCGAGGCGGCTGCAGTTCGACAAGTCCTCTGCACCCTTTGATGCTTTCATCTCAGCATCTCAACATACCATGTGTTAGCACAGGGCCCTTAACTTACCAGAAAGCTGAATGACATGAAGAAACATTACACATGCTCGTTCTCAGCCAGATGGAGCATCATGATGGATCAGAGAGGGCCAGCCGCTCGAGCTGACGTTTCCAGCTCCTTAAGTACGATCTGAAGACGTGAATCATCGAAATGCGTGTATATTATGCCTCAATTCTCGCCCACTTCTCGAGCCAGCCAAACAGTGCAGCATCCTACAGTTCACTTCCATTCTCAACAAGTATTCTCAACAACTGTACCCATCACTCCCAACCTTATTCCTACACAAACACGCCCCTGACCATCTCGCCAAAATGGACGGTGAAATAGCCGACGAGCACGGCCACTGCTACGTCGCCGAGTTCCCTCTCAAAGATAAGGAGTGGATCATCCACTACGTCAAAACCGGCTTATTTAAGAACTTCAGAGCGGGCGTTGAGGGCGTTGCCTATGCCAATGGTTGCTCTCCAGGCGAAGTCCTCTGGGACCTGGTCATGCCGCCGCACCAATGGTTCATCAGCGTCGTAGCAATTGCTGTTCACGCCGAGAATTATCACCGTAAGATCCTCCTTTAATCGCGGAGGGTTTCCATGGATGAGAAGTACCACAGGCCCCAAGTGTCGAGCCAGACTGCTAATCTTTGGAAATAATTTCTGCCCACCTAGAGTACCTCGACTACCTCACCGAGGACTCAACCTAAGTGGGCCCGAACAGTGACCTGGACAGTTACCTCACCCCCGCCGTCATGATGAGGGGCTACTTCGCCAAGCCCCTGGATTCCAATAGATTGACGCCTGCTCAGTATGTTGGCTACGACCATGTGAACAACCGCGAGGAACGGTACATGGTGGTGTACGTCCCGCGCGTCCCGACTGAACGGGGGCGGAATTACATTGCCGAGTTATGGACTCGGGGAACAATGGTAGATGAAGCGCAGGATGAAGCGCAGGAGAATGCTGAGACTGAGGTCGAGTACCAGCAGCAGTGAAGAGTCATGGATTATTAGGAGGGATGCCTTGAGTTTGTGAGGCTAGATATTCGCCGTGTTGAGTTGAAGCATGATCGTACCTAGGAAACATTAGTATGAATGACATGCCGGCACCCTGCCTTGTTTTTTTAACCCAAGTCATATCAGCGAGAATACTCCCATTACCGTGTTCTCTTAGGGGATACGCCTGCGGCCCCCAAAAGACCCCTAGGGACATGGATGGGCACGACTGTCTCCAATCCAATCGCCTCACCGACATGGTGAGCAATCTCCAGCATAGAAGTACGCCCTCGTGAAGATGCTTGTTGAGGGCCGCAACTAGGAGTTTGAGGATCTCTTGCAGGCGATCATCGTTGAAGATGACACCAACTGCTGTGCATGCTGCGCATTCATCCCAGCCGTGCTGTGTTTCCATCCAAGAGAATTTCGGCACCCTATGATGCTCTACCTCGTCCGAGTTCTCACCTGCTTCTCCTACGCTAGATGATCAAAATCCAAGTCCAAATGAGTCATCCGCTCGAAACTTCACTGTTAGTTCCTCGATGATGTGAATCAACCAACCTTTTGGCACGTATATTATGCCCGGCCTCGCCCATCTCCAGCCATCAAAGCTACTTGCATTCTCCAGCCCATTCGTATCCCCAACACGGCCCAGAAACCCCCACCGCGCAAACCGCATACCATCCACAAGCCCACTGGCAGCCCACCAAGATGGACCGCAGCCAAAACTTCGTCCGCGACTTCCCCCTCCAGGAGAAGGTCGACATCCTTAACTACGCCACACGCGGGTTGTTCAACAGTTTCCGACGGAGCGTTGAGGACGTCGCCGAGCGTAACAATATCTGTCGAGACCAAGTCCTCTGGGATCTGGTCCTGCCGGGAAACAGATTCATGAGCATCTTGGCGCTGTCGGTGTACAGCGGCAATTACTTGCGTAAGTTCGCTGCACTGCTCATACCGGGGTTGGCGCTTAAATATGGGTCAGCTGACAGGTGACAACAGCATTCCTCGACTACGTCTGCGACAAGGCAAACCGGCGGATTTCGCGCAGCAGAACCCCCCCGGATGTCCTCATGAGGGCGTACTTTAGGAGGAGAAACGTCTTTGGGTGGTCGCCTGCTCGCTATGTTGCGTTTCATGTGGACGAGGACGTGCGGCCGCGCGTTCCGCATCGCAGGAGGCGGGAATTCATTGCGCAGTTGTGGGAGCGAGGGGTTGTGTCTGAACTCGAGGCGGATATTGCGAGATAGGTGCTGGGATGAAGCCTGAGCGTCGTGGATTGGGAGGGAGTCTTTGAGTTTGGGAAGTCAAGATAGGTAGGTATTCTCGTCCGAGCGAAAGGTGATAGGTACCTAGTTGGCAGGATGACATCTTCCAAACAAGCTTGGGGCGCTTTTTTCTTTTGCCCGAGCCTTCGTGCATTCCGAGTCGACTCTGCATCCATTGCTGGGCAAAGTCTTCAGTCTTGATGCCCCTCCCTTCAGTTGCAGCGGACTGCCAAGGCTTGCCTAGCAGAATCTGTCCTGCGCTTGCCGTGATGAAGATAAGGCAGGTATCCGCCGCTAAGGCAGGTGGTTGGCTTGAGGCTTGCGCGATGGTGCGGGGCTTCGCAGACTGTGATTCGTCTTGGCAGGGTCGTCGACTCGCTCTTGCCGGTTCCCCTCCGCAACATCTTTCGAACTCTCCAAGTTCGGAGCTGTACTCACTCGGGTCGCTGCCGTCGCCAACGCCTTTCCAATGACCCGATGGCACTTGGCGGGCTGCCGCGCCCCCGACATCGAAGTCCGGGGCCTTGGGCCGTTTTGCAAGGCCTGCAGTGCGGAGCCTGATGTGCAGAAGCTCATTGCTGCGAAGAAGAACGACAGTCCATTCCCACCTTGCCCCGCCGACGAAGCCCCCGGCCAATTCAACTTCTCATGGCCGCCCACCGTTCCGTACTTCCCCCAGCATCGGGTTGGCGGAGATACAGTCGCCGGGCAATCAAACACCTTAACTTCAGAGACAGACATAGCTGGTGCAAGCTCCGGGGCAGGCGATCCGTCTCCTTCCAGTCCGTTGTATCCACGCCAGCTGAGGCCCGACGAGCTGCGGCTCATCATCCTCCCTGCGTCGGCCGACGGCACCTTCCCCATGCATGTCGATCTCGAAATCCACCAAGACGGCCGGTGCCCAGAGTATGAAACCGTGTCATACTCTTGGGGCGGCGAAGACGGCAACAGCTCCTCAGCCTGCCCGCTCTTCGTTGGTCCCCATTGGGACGTCTTGCTCCTGACCAAGAATTGCTGGGACATGCTTCGATTCCTCCGCCCGTGGAGAGGATCGAGGATGGTCTGGGTCGACTCTATCTGCATCAACCAAGATGACGTCCAGGAACGCGAGGCCCAGGTTGCCAAGATGGCTCGTATCTACAGCGAGTGCAGACAAGCTGTTGTGTACCTTGGTGAGGACGTCGTCAAGCCCACGATGCCTGGCGAGTACCCATCCAGACGCCAATTGGAGGATTCCATTGGATCTCTTCCCGTCGATTTCTTCAGCCTCTTAACACGACGTTATTTCAGTCGCGTCTGGATCATCCAAGAGCTAATTCTGCCGCGCCAGATCATCATCCCCGTTGGCGACATGGAGATTTGCGCAGACAAACAATCAGGGAAATCCCTCTCCCCGCGATACGACTGGGCCTCGACCGCGGCGCCCTGGATCATGCAGATTGGCCAGCGGACTCTTCCCCCGCACGAAGGTAATATTTACGACATCCTCCGCTTGACTTCTCAGTCAAAGTCAACGGATCCCCGAGACAAGGTGTTTGGGGCCCATGCCCTCATCAACAACAGCGAGGATGACCGCCTGGCGCTGCGCCCAGACTATTCCCTCTCGTGCCTTCACGTCTTCTTTGGCGCATTCGCCCATTCGCTTATCAACCTCAAGCGCACTGATCTGTTGTGCAACGCAGCGGGGATCGCAGGAAAGAGCGGATACCCTTCATGGACACCAAATTGGACTTCACCAGGCTCTATCGAAACTTGGTTTCAGAAGGGGACCCTCGAGTGGGAGACAGGCCGTCGGAGGGCTTGGGCGCCTGGGGAGGGGCGTTGGGCGGGAGAGGCTTTTCATACGTGGTGGAGGGGCAACTCGAGCGAAAGAGCATTCCAGACTCCCTCAACAAACTCGGTGATGCACGTTTGCGCCGATGCCAGAAAATGGAGGACGTCCTCTGAGATGACCCAGGATCAGAAGATTCTCGCCTGCAGCTGGAGCCTTGATGTTCCAGTTGAGCTGTTCAGCACAGAAGCGGAGCACCTCGACGTCAGATCACGACTGCAACGGAGGTGGGACCGTAACCCTGTTGTTGATGCACTCACCGGCTCCTTGTCGCTTCACCTCATCCACCTTCTCTCATTTCAGGTTGTCCCCCAGCAGGTCGGAGGGGTGGTGCTTGGGGCAAAGCTCTTCCGCGTCCCAGCTCTTGCGGGCGAGGCAGAAATGTATCTGACGACAGACACCAGCTTTGCGCTGGATCAACATATCCAACCAGGGTTGGATCACCTCTTCCTCTTGGACAGGGGCAAATCAACGCCGCCACTTTATCTGGTCATGAGAAAGTGCAACACGAACGCGGCGTCGCCATGGTCATACACCCTTCTTGTTTGCTGCTACCATCTGTGCTTCTATGCGGATCCTGGGACCTGGACGAGAAGGTCCATTGAAAACACATACGATCGGTGGGAATACACAATGGACAGCTCCCCTGTCGAGCGCGAAGTTCCCCGGCTGGACGAGGATCTGTTCCTCGCGGATCTTCAGCCCAACCTGCAGGACACGATCAAGTCCGTCCAACACAAGGCGCTGCACCCGTTGACAAGTGTAACCCGCGATTACCAGCTTTCTGATGTTCTGTTCAAGTTCGCCCGGAAGAAAGACCCGGAAAAGTCGCTGAGAGCATTCCAAGGGCTGTTGAACGAAAAGCGAGGCGCCACTCCCGGCTTCCTCGACTCCTATGCGGCCATTCTTGACGAGTACTACCGGCCCGTGGTACGTGGCGAGTACGTCGAGGTACAAATCCAGCCGCAGGACTGGGAAGACGTCTATCACCACGTGAGACACCTCTACCGGGAGTGGCGGTATGACGAGTCCTCCGAATGGTCAACCTCCCGTACTGTCCGGTATTCACTCTTTCGCTCGTCGAAGAAACCTGTCACCATCCGGGCTCACAAGCGAGATTTAGAGAAGATTGCCTTGGAGTCGGGCGTTTGTGATGAGCTTTCACGGCTAACACGGGCGGCGCTTCGCGAGGGAGAAGACGAGGTGACTATGGTTGAGCGGTGCGGGATGAAGGAGGACTTGCGATCAACGGATCCTGTGTGGCCGAAGTCTATTGTGGAAGGGTTCGGCATTGATGGGTTTACTTATAGAGTTACCATTGTATGAGCAGCTTTGTCCTAATTGATGTCGTACCGGGTGGGAGGCTTTGGTCCCAACACCTCATTTTCGCACAAAGACTTAAGCTTGGTTGAAGGGTCGGCTGTCATCATCTCTTTTTTGCCCTCTCGGTTCGATCCCAACTTGGCCGGTCTCACTTGCAGTCAGCTTTGTTTCCCGAGGTGGCGAATAATGCTATGCATCACCAGAATTCCTGCCTGCGGTTCTGGTCGAAGATCTAATACAGGACAGCCGCCGATCTGGGTAGGGAGGGCTCACATCACCTCTTGGACAGCTCACCTCGAGTTAATTCGTGGCCTCTTTTTTTCAGCAATCGAGAGAACAAGCATTCATTGAAATCCTATTTCATTAAATTACCACCGTAACGCCAAAGTAACACCAAATTTACCATATCCACCGAATTCACCGGGCCTCAACACCCAGCGGAGCAGCAGACTGCGCGTCTACCGCTGGCTCGACTGTCACCCGAACCTCGCTCTTCTGAACGGCTACCTCAGAACCCGCTTGCGCAACCTTGGTATCTTCTTCCTGGACAACTTCAACTGGAGCCTCGACGGCCTCTTCCTTCGGCGCTTCCTCAACAACTTCCTGGGGCGAAACCTCCTCCGCCTCGCTGACGGCCAAAAGAGGCTGGGGCAGCTTGGTATCAACATATGCGTCCTTCATCTTCGTCTCGACAATGGCGTCGGTAACAGCGGGCTCTTCGGTGGCAGCAACCGGGGCATTGATAAAACTGGTGCTCGAAGGCTCGGCTTCGGAAACGGCGGCGTTAATCAGCTCCTGCTCCGGCTGGGCAGGTTCGCCGTTGACCGCGGACGGCTCGTCTGCCACCGCCGATGGTTCCAGCGCTTGTGACATCTCCTCCTTCGTAGGCTCCACGCTCTCAGTCACAGCAACAGCATCGGCTGCTGTGATCTCCGTCTTCTCCTCTGGCGCTTCCTTCAGCGGCTCCTCCTCCGCTGCGTCCTTCCGCCCCGCCTTCTCAATCTGAACCTCCACCAGCTTCGCCGTCACCTTCTTCAGTCCAACTCCCACTTGCTCCCCCTCCCCCTCCTCATCGCCACCCTTGATCTGCTTCGCCAAACCCCCCGCAACACCCTCCATCCTCTCCCTGAACCCCTCGTCATAATACGCCATAATCGCCGAATTCCTTTGCGACCTAGAGCTGATATCCACCGCATCGAAATCAATCGACGTCCTGGCCGTAGACACCCCCCCATCTGCTGCCCCTCCCATTGACAAGGCGGTGTGCCCGCCGGAGGAGACACGCGAGCTGGTCTTGCTGGTCCTGCTGACGGTTGAGTTGGATCGGCTGACGGCAGCGGGTTTTGGAGTCTGTGATTTCTGGATGTGCTCGAACATGGCGAGTTTGCTGGCTACGCCGGCGGTGTAGCTCTTGGGAGCGAGTTTTTGGAGGTCCGAGGCGGAGGTGCCTGGTGAGGAAGAGGAGGATTTGTTTTTGTTCTCGAGCTCACGGATCCAAGCGAGTCGGGAGGAGGTTAGTGCTGCAGAGGGAGGGCGACGGGTGCTTGGGGTTCGCTGCGGTTGGGCTGTGCTGCTGCCGGTGTTTTGGGGGATGAGGACAGGCGCGGCAGGCTGCCATGACCTTCGTCGGGGGTTGTCTGAAAGGGAGGTTGTCGGCGTTAGTGTCGGTGTGGCCAATGATGCGTTTGTGTTTCTTGTTTGCGGCGGCGGAGCCATGGTCTTGACTTCCAACACGGGGACGGACGGCGGGTTGGCAAGCTGCGCTTCGAAATCGTCGGTCGATATCATTGGCATCTTGATTTCCGGCACCGAGTAGCGCTTCGTAGTGCTATCGACTAGGCCGCTTCCGCTCCCACTACCGGTACCGGTTCCGCCTCCGGTGGAGACACGCAGGCCGGTCGTGTTTTCTCCGACAGACCGTAGCAAATTCACTTGTCGAACGGAATGGCGCCGGGAGAATTCATCCGGTCTGGAGGAGATGGACTCCAAGGAAGCCCGAGGATTGGCCGGTGCTTCGGTGGTTGTGGCCCAAGGTCCGGGCATCACCGTTCGCCGGCGGGACTGAGACTGAGCTGACGGCTTGGTGGCCTCTGGTGCGACAACGGGTACCACCACGGTCGAGTCGCGGAGCGAGATGCGAATTGGTTGTGGTTCTGGTTCTGGCTCCCGTTTTAGATTGCTGGTAAGGACCGGTGCTGGTGCTGGTGCCGGTACCGTGGGCGCGGGCTTCCGAGAGATCTGCTCGAGTGTGCTCGCCAGCCGGTCGGTGCTCATGGCGTAGAGATCTGAAATCGGCGTCCTGCTATATCGCTGTTCCGGACCCCTCTCCCGGTGGTCACGGGATTCTCGCGCACCGGCTCCCCGCCCATCACGATGCTGTCGTTGCTGCTCTGGCGATTTCGCTGCTGCCGCCGAGCTCGAATCCTCCAGCCAGCCCTCGGCCAGCCCTGGGAGGGACTTCACCCGCGTGAAATCAACCTCCAAAATGGGCGCGGAAATGTTCGCGACGCTCGGAGTCGTCTTCAATTTCCTGGTGGACCCGCGCCGCACCAGACTCGACAGCTTCTCGCGGACAGACATGTTGTGCAGCGGCAGCCGCTTGGCGCGCGTGCTTGCATCATCCCAGAGCGACGCCATCAGGCCATACAGTAGGTAAGAATGGCGGTGGTTTTGAGTTTCTGTGTTGAGGTGGTGAGCGTGTTGCGATAGACGGGTCGAGGGTGATCGCCACCGTGTTCGTTATTTTGGTTTCTGGAACAATGGTGGTGGGAGCCGGGGGTGGCGGAGACGGCGTTTCAGGGGAGATTGCGGGGTGTGGGTGACCCTGCTTCATGCGTGTCGCAGCAGGTGAACAAACACAACACAACAAAACACGGACACGACAACCGAATGGGAATGTGCCAAGCCAATTGTTGCCTGCGGCGCGACGCTGTGCATTGCTGCGGAAAGTGCCACACCCACTGAAGCTGACGGCTGAGGGTATTCTGGCATTTTCGGCTATTTGGGTTGGCCAGTCATGGCCAGTCAAATTCGTCTCCCTGAGGAGTGGTGGCGTGGAGATATTTGGAGGGGTTGCTGGGGACAAGCCAGTTGCCAGTTGGAGAAACCCTAACCCTGCATAGCCAATCTTGAAGCCAATCATGGGGTTCTTATCGATTGCGGTGTCTTGACTTGTTTTCTTTCAACGCCGTTACCGTATTACCTCGCATTCAGGGTTGAGGTTAGGGATATTGCTGAGTGCACGAGGTAGGTAATACGGTAACCAGGCAGACATCAGCTCTGCCTACAGGGTAGATAATTGACAATTGATAACAGGGCGGGAAAAAATACCACAATGTGGGTATCCCAAGTCTTCTTAAGATTCCTTTTTTGTACAAACTCCCGCTTGGGTAGGTAATCAATGCAATCCTGTGACAACGGCATGTGCTGCGCATCAACACCCGGAAAGTAAGACATAATCATCATAAGAATCAAGGATCGGCAGAAAAGAGCTGACGAGGAATGTCATGTAAAAAACTGATAGTCTGACACCTGGCTAGGCACAGGTTGACGTTGTATGAAAGAAGGTAGCATTCTCTCATATTGTGTTGCTTTGCGACCTCAGTGGCACAGTCAACCCAATCTCTACCGTTTTGCTAAATCAAAAGAAACCCCGTCCAGCCAGCGCCATGATGCCTTCGTTTGACTGGAAGCAAGCATCTAAAACAGCAAACACCTTCCCATCCGAACACCAAATATATCGTTTAGGCATCCACCAAGTCATAATCAATCTGAAATCCACCACCGTTCATTGCTCATCCTCCTGTTCTGTGACTATGCATTGGCCCTTCACATCACCTCTGACAGACTCTAACATCCTCCTTCTCTGAAATTCCGCCTTCAACACTGCTAACAACAGTCTATTTCTCCTCCCCGTCTTTCCCTCACTCATCACCAACCACCATCCCCCCAGCCCCCAAACTACTTCTCCTCACCCTCTCCCCTCCCCTCTCCCCATATCCAACACACGCATCAACACCCATACCCCCCCTCAAACCCAGATGCGGATGCGGAATCCTCTCCGGCGCCGGGTGCTCAGTCCCCACCGCCCCCAAATCAACACCATCCCCTCTCCCCGCCTTGCTCAGCGCATAATCCCCCGAGTCGAAATACTTCCTTTCCGAACGCAGGTGTGCCGCGAATCGGCGCGGATGGGCGGGGAGGTTGGCGAGGTTTGATATGCCGTACATGCGGAGGAGGCGGTCGTCTGTGGTGGAGGCGGAAGGGGCGCGGGCGGTGGTGATGGAAGGGGAGGGGCCGGATGGAGAGGTTGATGACGCGCGGTCGTAGTCTTGAGAGGAGGTCCGCGTGTTGATGCTGGAGGGGTTTGAGCGGGCGGTTTGGTAAGAGGTGGAGGAGGAAATGTTGGACGGGGAAGGAGACTGTGAGGAGTTAGTTTGTTTATTTTGGGTTGTTTTTGGTTATGGTGCTGGGATGGGGGATGAGATTGGAACAGGGAACAGGACGGAGGAAGACGGTATAGGAAAGAGAAAAGAGACTTGGGAATTGTTGAACAGTGTTGATAGGCGACGAGAACCGAGTTTAGATGGCGTCGGTGGTGATGACGGTTCAGGTCGAGGGGTTGTTATGCCGGGGACGAGTGAGGTGGCTCTGAATACACGTTCCAATTAGCGAAGAAGAAGAGCCACTCACATTTTCCTCCATTGTCTTCGTCCTGGAATCCATAATGTTCACCACTGCAATGCACGCCGAGCTTGTCAAATCGAATGCAACGAATCTCTTGGCGCTGCCGAAGTTCTCTAGTGGTCGACGTCCAAATCGCTGGCTGGATCGGCTCTTGACAACATAACGACACCAAAAATGTTTCCAAAGAGTTCACCCCTTTTTGTATCTCTTGAGCGATCACATTGCTTTGGCTTGCCGAGCATGGTTCCATATATGTACCGATGAAGTAGAGTAGTAAGCCCATATTTATATACCCGTGGCCTCATTCTGGTACCCGTGGCCTCATTCTGGTACCCGTGGCCTCATTCTGGCATCTTCTGCCCCACGTCGAGCATCTTCTATGCCGGGATCGAACGATGTCGGTGTAAACTCCTATTGGTCGGAGCTTGCGGCGCATGACCCACCGTTACACCGTCACTTTGCGTCATTCACGGCATCGTGGGGGTGTGGATTGTGGGATACCGAACTGGTTTCGAGATCTGGGGAATCGGCGGAGCAAACTTAAACCAGGCTGCGGCGTAGTCGTTGCTGTCATTGAGGATTCGGTGAGTGGGTGGCGGCACCGTTAGTCGAACGGTGGGCGAACCCGTGATGTGCTTCTCGCCTCCCATCAATCCCCAATTGGCTTGTGATGGGGACGAAACTTTGCTAGCTTCCTTGCTGGGGTGCTCTGCTGTCCGTTTCCTGTGATCGGTTGCGCTTCGATGGTGATTAAAACGCATGGCGTCCGATTAACACCGTCCGCTTCGCCGGATGAGCCCCTCCGAGTCGAGCCAAACAACAGGGACAGTCCAAAAACTGATATTGATATGCACCAATTTACACATGCAATGATACAGCAGACACCTCCCATCTGTTCTGATGATGAAATCAATACAGCAGGCCCAAACAACTCCCATATCGCCCAATACCGACGACTCTCATCCCCTGCATCCCAGCGTCTCAGCCCCCGAATAAATCCTGTCCCCCAGGTTCGCCTGCCGAGACCCCCAATTCCAATTACAGACCGGATATAATAACAAGATATAGGGTATTCGTGTTCGCCCGGGGGGAATAACGAGAAAAGATAATAAAAATTGTATAAGGATGCACCCGAATGTTTCCTGTTTTCTTCCGCCAACTCCCAACTCCGTCGCTCCCATCTGACCCACTTCGCGCATACCATTACAAATACCTTGAGATGTATGTGTTAGTTTTATGTAGGGAACCTTCGAACGCGGCGCACAGGTTCAGGGCCCCGATCCTTCATGGAACAGTAATAGAGGCCACTGGCCGGTGTGATGATTTCCCCCTGGCACGGGTCCCCCCTGGCTGACGTGGTCGGTACTCGCGCTGATGTCGCCCGGCCGGGAGGAGCCCAGAGTAAGCAGTGCGCTTGCACTGTATCGGTCCTGGCTGTCTGCGATGGCAGCAGTCCAATCTTGCCATGTGTTACCGGTGTTATGTGGGAGGAGCTGTGCGGGGTGTGGTTGCCAGTCCTCGCTCGTCTGCCCCGCAACATGCTGTGTAGCCTGCGAGGCAAAGGCGATGAGGGGGTTTGGTGGTTGTGGTGGCAGGTCCACCACAGTGTTGACGTTTGGAATTGTGGCAGTAGAAACAGCGGCCGCTGGTGCATACATGTATTGCCCATTATCGGCAGAATCGTACGCGGTTCCGACACTGTTTCCGTTGGGCTGAGGAGCTGCTGAGCCAGATTGGTCGGCATAGCTGATCGGCGGATATGTGGAGGTTGGGTTCCCGGCCGTCGAGTCGTAGTAGGTGCCTCCATTGGCTCCAGTGGGATTGCGAGGCTCATTGGGTGCATCGGAGGCTGCGGGTACAGACGGATGGCTCGACAAGGGCTTTCCTGCCTGAAAGGGGGACGCTGACTGTTGCTTAACTAGGTGTTGAGAAGGTAGAGCGTCGGCTTTTCGGTTCATGTCGTGTTCGATCCAGTTGATCGTTCGCTCGACGATGGCGCCTACGTCGTTTGCCAGCCGAATGCCAGAGCCTGTTCGGAGTCAATAAATGAAAACAGCACTTGCCCATATTCTGCTTACCTAGGAGTCGGCCAATCTCAGCAATTACAGTCAGCCATAGCGTCATGTCGGTCCTAAGCGTAGTGATCTCCTGTGACGAGGAGTCGAACCGCCTTTCCCAGTGGGCGACAAGCGTTGAGAACATGGCAGCAATGTAAACAGCCAACTGGTACCAGGTCGTATCAAGGGACTTCATCTTCAATAGCGATCCCACCACTTTGAGCAGTTTCTTCGCCGACTCTTCGCATACCCTCGTGTTTTCGGCGCAAAATTTAGGGTTGTCGGTCAAACAGGCTGAGGGATGTCTCAGACATAAAGCGAATTCCAGAATAATGGCCTGCGTGTACAGAGCAAAGATCTGATCGCTCGGCTTGCACTTTTCTAACTTCAGCTCCTCGGGGAGACTGTCGACAAGATTGCGCATCCCTTCTTCGAGCTCGCGAACGACTTCGATGTACTTCTTAGGATCTCGTCGGACGGCATAGATGTTGGAGTACATCTCAATGTACAATGGTACTGACTTGTATGCGATGACCCCGACGTGATAGTTGCAGTGGCCGACCTTGGAAAGGTCCAAGATGCCCTCTTCTCCCAGATACTCGTCGGGTACTGCGAGTGGAAAGTCGACATCGAACTCCTGTAATGTGATAGGCATAGGCCTGCCAAGCCGGCCGTTCAGAGTGACCATTACTGCCAGAATTGCCCACCACGACCGCTTGCGAATCTCGTATTCGAGCGTGGTTTGGCCCTCGGGCATCTTTATTGCCCGGTGGAAGTTCAGTTCGATGGCCTTCATGAGGGAAAAGTGCGCTATCGTTGAGGAGCACCCCGGCTTGGGAAAGTTGCGCGTATGGGAGACGATCATGGCCAGCGCCTGGACGGCTGTCACGGTCTGAGAGATGGCCAGATCGAAGAATTTGGTTAGACACCAGTGATAATGCTTGTTGGAGAACTCGTTGAGCTGCAGGTGCTTCTCAGGTTCTTCGCGGTTTCGAATGCCGTACTGGAAGTAGATCGTCGCGAAGACCATGTGGACTATGACCAGCTCGGCCGTCGAGGCTTTGAAGGATGCGTCGTCGTAGATGCGCGTCAGCTGGTAAGGGTTAGCGGCGAGCAGAGAACCGCGTGTTAGAAGACTTACCAGTTGAAGGAAAGAGGGCTTGTGGAGGATCGGGAGGAAGGGCGATACCATCAGAAAGTACCACTCGGCGTATGTGAAGGCGTCTTGCCTGGAGGGTAGATCGACGTTATCCAAGTGCGGGTTGATATTAAGAACGGACTGTAAAAAGGCCATGACAGATTTGTTGTACAAGGGCGATCCAATCGGGGTGCCTGGGGGAGGCTCGTCCATGTCGGGGGCATCGAAGGACGTGATGTCTATGGTGGTACCGAGAATGGACAGGGTCGTCCCTTTGATGGAGCTTAGCGGTGCGCTGTCGGATGAGATTCCCAAGTAGTTGTCTGTAGGTCTCGACTCGAGGAGCGAATACTTTGTAAAGCCCGAAGTTTTCGGCTTCGTATCCGCAGCTTCGCCTTTGATCCAAAGCGACCCGACCTGCTGCCACTGATCCTTCGAAGGGTCCAAGGGATTGCCCATGCTGTCATAACTGGCGCCCGGTGGATAAGTGGTGTTGTAGTTTGGCCATTCCCACGGCCGAACCTCGACACCCTTCCCGTGCAGGAGCTTCTCGAGCTCGCGGATGTGGTTAAGCATCGCGGTCTTCTCGCGCTCGAGCTGTTGGAGATAGCCTCGGCGCTCGGTGCGCCCAGAAACGCGATCCGTCACATAGCATTCGAGGTTTTGGTTGGTGCAGTGGGAGCATCCCTCGGCCAGGGCATCGCACCGAATCTTTCGCACCTGTGAGACATCATCGTTAGCATTGCCCACGGAGGGAGCGAGCGCTACAAACGCGCCCAACTCGATTTCCGGCGAAGCGCAACGGTGCGGCGTACCTTGCAGCGATCGCACGCTTGTCCTGTCCGCGTGTAGGATGCCAGTTTGTTCTTGACGGCGTTGGAGAAGTCCTCGGCGCCGATCCGAGGCATCTTCACCTTCGGGGAGCCCTCGGAGGGGTTGGCGCCAGCATCGCTGGGTCGCTTAGGCGGACGGGGTGCAGCCGCTTGGGGTTGAGGCATGATGGCGGGCGTCGCGATGGGGTGCCACGCCAACACGGGCGGCGAGGTGGCATTCAATTGCCCTCGCGGCCGACAGTTCGCGTTTGCCGTTGCAGGGTTTGGCGAGCAGGTTGGCTCTGATGGCCAGCCGTTGTGATCCGTGGTACGGCGCTGCAATCTGGAGGCAGGCTGATGAATCAGAGCCCGGCGGGTTTTGCCGTTGCAGATGGACAGAATGGCGGATGCCGCGTTTTCGCGCTGCGGTTGGCAGGGCTAGACTGGACCCAGATTCCTGCTAAGTGGTGCTGCGGTGCCTTGCCTCCGCTGGTACCAGAGGTCCTGACCTTCGCGTCCAAAGCGTCGGGATTGCTGCGCCCGGCCGTGTGGAAGCAAGGGACGGTCGCACACTGATCCGTGCTCAAGTTCCAAGCCAACGAGCTCCGCGTGCGGAAAGCTTGCACAAAAAGACCGTTTCTCGAGGACCGAACGAGCCATTCGAAGCTTTGACTCGGGAGCTTTGTGCCCAGCTTTGTGCATCAAATTTGGCGCTCGCCGCTTCCCAAGTTGGCACAAATACATGTGACCAGGGTTGGCGTGTTGAAGCCGAGGCGCCGGCAGGGGTCTGAAAGAAGAGCGCGCTCTGGTCCGTATCGCTCATGCCTCGAGACGCGAATGATCCTCAATATCAGTACGCAAACCATGTGTTTGACAATTGATTACCAGACATCCTATCCCTCTCGATACTTCTTAGTCCTCCGAATATTCCGAAATGCGCATCGTGACTTCAAAACGTTCAATCCCCGACAAATGAGCTCCGAATGCGAGGAGCTGCCGGGCCGGCAAAAACGGCACCTGCCCCGCACCAGCTGATAGAATGTTTCTGCCCCTCAACCCCTCCATCAGCGTCACACTCGTCGCAAAACGAAGTCTTGATATCTCATGCTAGTTAGGAATTGACGCAAAAGGGAGATTTGGGCATATTTTCTAGCAATTCCACCAAGCTTCCTCCATTGAATGCAGCAACATATCCGCAAATTCGTCCTGGCGTTGCGGCGAGCATTCTCGACGAAGCCAAGGCGCAAAGCCACGCCAGACCAAACGACGACATCCTCGGAACCGGAGCCAACGACAGCATTGTCGTGGGACAACATCGAACAGGTCACAGCTGATAAGCCTCCCCTACCTTTAGACGCAGAGACACACGACACAATGGCGCTCGAGACAATAGAGCTCGAGCACATTCCGGCAACGCACCGAGTCTACGCAGCATTCTTCCGCAATGTCACCAACACCGAATTCCTCCACTCCCAACTCCTAGCCCGAAACCCCAACTTCAACTACGCCTTTCTCGATGCCTCGTCTATTATCTCGCGGCGGCACCTGCTCTCAGCAATCTTCAACGCGCTCGTTACCCTCCTGGACGGGACGCTGCTCACCGCAACGGCGCATTCAGAGGTCGTCTTGTCCCTCAGCCCAAACAGCAATGTATCGCCCCTTCAACCCCCCCACCTCCCGAGGAACTGACGCTAACACTGCAGATATAGATCGCAGACTCCTACCGCCGCTGGGGCGTCTCCCCCGGAAAGACCCAGGACCTCATCGTCGTCAAGGTCGTCATCGCTCCCTCTACAGAAACGACATCAGCAACACAGCCCGCACCGCTAACACCAGAAGCCATATGGGCGCATCTCTCCGAGTCGATCAAGGGCACACCGGTACCGGTATCAGACGAAGAGATAAGTAAATCGAGCGATTGGACGAAGCTGCGCAAATACTACGCGCTCAACAACGTGCCGTTGTTGGCCAAGATAGAGAGCGACGAGGGGAAGAGGAAGGAGATGGAGAGGTTAGCTATCATGAGGATGGCGCTGAGGGGATTATAACGGCGGTTTATAAGGGGGTTGGGTTGAGGGTAGAAACTGTCAAGGCACAAGTAGGTGAGCAGGCATAGAGCTCCCCTTCGCTCGCTCTCCATCCCACTTCGCAAGCAATCACAAATATGAAGCATGATAGATGTTGGGAAACGGAAAACACCGCCTTATTTCGCTAAATTGCTGATGTCCCCTGCTGATGTCTCAAATCTGAAGAAGCAAGGTCTTTCATATCGTGTCATCATATCTGGTCCCATCCCAAACGCCTTCGCAATGTAACCCGATGCATCACTTTTCCCTGAACTCCTCAGCTCCGTCAAACAGGATCGGTAAGAAACCCCTGGAGACCCTAGGCAAAGCCAAAAAGGCCCTTCACTCTCCTCACTACCTCAGAGCGCATCGCATCCCGCCCACTGCGCGTTCTCTGAACAGCGTCCCGATTCTCATGGGCGCGTCGCAGCAAATACTTCATGCATTCGCCAGTAGATCCCCATACCAGGTATTTATATGCGTGAAGCTTCTTCTCTTTCTCCATTGCGTCTGCGGTTGAGCTGTTGCCGCCAGCAACCAGTTCGCACGAGACTTCATCCGCCATGCCCTGCAGTTGCGCAAACGCGACTTCTGTCTGTGTGTTACCTCCATCAATGAGAGACCGGGCTTTGAGTACCGAGGCGCGGTTGTGCGATGCGAGAACCATATTCACGTTCGGGAACACCTGCCCCTGGGTACCGCCGGTGTTGGGCGGGAGTTGGAGAGGGCCAGACCATTCCCGTCGCAACAGTGCTGAAGCGATCCCATCGTACGCAACGTCTGTGTCGGCTTTACTATCGTGGATTAGATGGCGAGGGTCGGATCCGAGGTATGCGCCGCGCACGAGCTTGACTCCAAGTGTGAAACCCTCGTCGCGGGCGGCGAGCAAATGACGGCTGAGTGTCTCGGGTGTCGCCTTGAGGTAGGCTTGGTAGGTACCATAGACGATGGCGCGCTCCGGGGTGTTGAAGCGGCGCATGTACTCGAGCGTCCAGTCGTCGATCCCGGCTTGTACGGCCTGCTGCTCGGCGTCAAAGAGGAGCCGGACGCCACGCGCGGCAGCGAGCTCGCAAATCCGATCAATGGCTGAAGTGAGAGCCTCCGAGGGTGGCAGGCGCTGGGAGAGCGCGTAGAGGGCCTGGCGGCCGGCGCCAGTAAACTTCAGCGCCACAAAGTCACCTGGCGAGGCGAGCATGACGGTATCCATGGTGCCGGTGGCCCAGGGCTTGATTTCGGTGTTGACACATTCCGCTGCGGCGGCAGAGCCGATGCCGTTGGACGTGAGATCCCTAGTCTGCGCGTCCGAGAGGACAACTTCCTTGGCATAGCCGAGAATGACGCCGCTGAAGCCGATGTCCTTGAGCGAGCCAATGGTCTCGCGGACCTCGGCTGCGTTCTCGCCGGCGCAAAACTGGGCGTAGAAGGTCTTCTTGAGGATGTAGCGGAGGAGCGGGTTCCTGTCGGGGTTGAGTGCTGGGCTGTGGGAGTTTGCCAGGGTCGACATGATGGCCAATGAAGGCGGGAGAAGAACTTTAGAGGACGAAACGGTGGTCGTCATGAGAGTTCGGAGGACACTGCTCAGCGGCAGCACCGCAAGAGGAGTCGGCTTTGCCATCTTGCCTGACTCAGGATCCGGAGGGCTGTCTCGGAGCAGACTCGATGCTTCATCGATGGTAAGATTATCGGTTGATGATGACCGGTTCGAGGAAGTGTGAAGACCCCGCAAAGATGCTTTCTTCGAGTGTATGAGGATGTAGACATGTCGATATTGTCGAGAAGGCGCGGCCCTCGCTCCTGCCCTCGGGAGGCAGGTGAGGGGCCTGCTGGCCAGTGATCCGGATATTGAGGCCATGTGCCAACCCAATTCACTCTATCGAATGGAAGACAAGGTCAATTGGCAGGGTTAAGCACAGAGAGGAGCAATTGGCAACAGAAGGGAGTCAAAGTATGTCATTCGGAGGAAGTCACCTATATACGCTTTCGGCCCCCAGCGCGCGCTGCAACGTCCCGACATCGCAATCTCGAGTTCAGACCATTCCAGCCGACCGCGGGAGACGGCGGCCGGGCCTGATTTGCTGCGTCAGAGATATCCTTTGTCAAGGTTCCGCCTGATGCAGGCGATGATGTTATTGCCCCTTCCTTATCAGTGGTCACGTGGAGTTCTCGCGCCCCTGGAAGGCCGTGAGTAGCCGCGTTCTGTGGGGAACTCGGCGCTGCTCAAGCTTCGGCGACCTCGCCCACGCAGGCCAGACGAATTGAGAAGCTCAATGCCAGCGATCGCAGGCGTGGGGTTAATCAAGCTACTGCAGCCAGAAGCGAGTCGAGCTGCAACGCCGCCAAGCCCGCCTCTGCTGGGCGTCGAGCTCGGATGGATAGTGCAGTGGACCGCGATTTGGTGGCCCGCAGCGCGGGCAGCGACGCACAATCAGAACAAATCAAGAGATGACATTCTGGTTCGAAGCCATTGGTTGCCAGCGCCTACGTCTGCGGTTCATGTCGGCGATGCATCGCAGCCAATCTCCTCCTCCGCGGCAGATGACGGAGCGGGGGCCGCGGTTTGCGACAGGCCGATTGACACTTGGCTTCCTCTATCCATCCCATGCAGGCCGGCCTCGTGCCACTCGAGTGGACGATGTCATATCATCTCACGCCGCCGAAATCGGGCGATGCAATGGGATCGATGCCGACCCGCTGCGTCGTAACGTGGGTCAGTGGCTGGCAACGGCAAACTGACGGGCGCCGGGTCTAGTCCGTCGGCATGTTGTCTATGCCAGAGTATCCGTCGGTCTCTCAGAATGTTTGGATGCGCCGCCGCCCAGCTTCCGTTTGAGGTATTCGACGTAACTGATGGGCCGTCCTCTCGCCACTCCCAGAGCATCCTGTACTCCTCCATAGATTAACCCGACTACCACAGCGGTTTTTGTGGTTCGAGCAGCCATCGGCAACGAGAATCGATCTGCGTAGATCAGACGTCAGCATGCTTCTCTCACAAGGTACGAGAGGGCTCCTTACTCCACAAACTGAAGCCACCAGCCACTGTCACACACGACGTCAGGGTATTCAGCAGGTCAGAAGTCCCCCGATATGTGTCAAACATGTGCTCGATGCCCAGCATGGCGGTTGTCCAGAACGACACCCTCATGCCCATCTTTACGCCCTCGACAAGACCGCCCGATGCAACGTGGTAGTTCTTGCTCCTGTGGTAGAGATACCAGCCCGTCGTAGTATCGGGAAGCTTGTGGGCGTGCTCTGCGCGAAATCGTAAACCTGCCATCTTGCTGCCCTGGGCAGTTCCGAGCCCCCATCCCACGACAAACGAGAGCACTGTAGCCATCGGGATTCTCAAACCAGCGGGGATCGATAGCCGCGACGATCGGTAGGCATTATCCAAATCTTCCTGGGATAGTGGTTTTCGGCCAGCGAGCCAGCGCTCTCGAAGCAGCTGCTCTTTCTCCTCTCGAGTGACCATCTTGGCCTTTGCTGAGAGCTACTGCCAAAAGGATTCGGGTAGAGTTTGCTGTTCGAAGCCTTGAGGGATACAGGGGATGTCTAGGAGGATGCGGAAGCAGGCTTGTCGAAATGTTCAGATGGATTGTCAGTTGGGAAGACCAACTTCGGCAATGGAGGCAAAAGCACTCGAACCCTGGAAGTGGGGCCTGAAGCTCGAAGCTCCTGGTGGCCCAAGCTCCCAGCACGCGCTTGCTGACCTGACGCGTTTGCAGGTGCCCCTCCATCCCCTCAACCACTAACAAAGCCCTCTAACTTTCGAAGTCCGCCATCTTGTCATCTTCTTCTCAAACACCGCCGCCAGAATACACACGAGTCGC
>Ga0247760_1000790_pt1 | contig 32734 bp, 31 predicted proteins | sample UWRJL171409R4_FD_179936 | JGI IMG/M metagenome (GOLD analysis project Ga0247760, IMG submission 179936) | Plant litter microbial communities from Arlington Agricultural Research Station in Wisconsin, United States - UWRJ-L171-409R-4 | ecosystem: Environmental > Terrestrial > Plant litter >... | reverse complement strand
GGTAGAGAAAAAAGTTATGGCATGAACATGGACGGCAACCTAGGTAAGCAGGGAAAGGGAGGAGGTGAAGGGCAGAAATAGTGGTGCTGTGTTCTGTTTTTCTTCTTTTTGCTTTCCAACATCTGATTTGTCTACTTCTTTACGAAGTCTTTCCAGTTTCTTCTTGCTCGTCTACGCTGGTGGCTCTTCTGAAGTGATGTTGGTGAAGGTAAAGCTGCAAGTCCCTTTCCGATTCCGAACTGGCACTGACAGGAAGGGGCAAACTAAATCTTTGTGTGCCAAGTCTTGATGCCCTGTTTCCCATCCCGAAGCTCCATGATGGCCCGGAGGCGGTTGGATAGGTCCGTGACATGCTCGTCTCCGCTCTCCGGGCTGAGGCTGTTGAGGGCCGCCTCCAACTCCAAGAGGTAATCTCGGTTCGGCCCGCTGGGTCCATGGCTCTGGTAGATATGCTCGGCCAGCTGCTGCGGGTCCTGGGGCCCGACAAACTGGTCGTTTTCTGGGGTGCCGATGTACACTAACGTTTTTATGGGCTCTTGAGTCGGGAAGGGGGTGGTGTCTGTGCCTGGGGCTGCGTGGAAGGGGGCGTAATGGATCGTGTAGCCGTTGATCTCTCGGATGTCGAGGTACTCTCTCACCTCGGAGACGCGGTCAGGCTTGATACGGTAGGCGACACCCCAAACCTTCTCGGGTGCTAAGTCATGGTGATCCGTTAGCTGCTCCCAGTAGGACCGCTCAATCAAAGTTACCACGCGCCCAGGGGCTTCAGGGGTTCCGCGGTGATCTTGGCTGGGAAGCGCCACGGTTAGTAGGGCGAGGGAACTGGCGGGAGTAGGAACAGGGTGGTGCGGGACGCGAGAGAGTTGCCTTGTTCATATAAGTAGACACCGGCTGAGTTGGGCGGACTGGACTTCCAGCTCCTATCCCCAAGGAGCTCCGGCGGGATGCAGCGTAAGAGAGCTATGACTACGGAAGAACAGGATAGGGAAAGCTGCTTAATTACCTTGCCTATATGACCGTTAGTATGGGCACATGGCTAGTAGCTCTAGCGCTCTGGCTGAGAACTCAGAAACCGGGCAGTCCAGGTGGACAGTGCTCCGCGAGAAACGGGGGTGGAGGAGGAGCGGAATCGCATGACGAACATCATTCAGGGGTGGTCTAGGGGGCTTCTAAACAAGGACAGATGCCAAGGGCAACAGGGAAGGGGGGCACGGCAGGGCTGCGGGAGCCGCCGCTGACTAGTTATAATCAGAGAGCTAAAGAAAGCAATGACGGCAATGGGTGGGGATGGTGACATGGTTTTCGTAGGCCAGGGTGTTTTACCTGCCAGAAACGCCTGACGTATCCCACGACCCAACCCGGAATTCTCCTGTCTGGAAGAGGCGCATCAGCTGCCACCCCCCACAGGTAACATAGATTACGTATCGCCGGAACTCGGGAAGGGGTTACCAAAGTGTGGTGGAGGTTTCCAGATCAAGCTTCTGGGGACGGGATCAGTATGAGAGCGGATAGGAGACTTGGATCACACAAACACAACGCAAGACACAGACACTCTACTCACTCACCCGTATCCAAAGAGCCAAAACTCATCAGTTTGAACTAGCTGTCGTTGGGTCGACATCGGTCGAAGTTTGTTCGTGATTTTTTTTTTCTTTTTTCTTTTTTCTTTTTCTTTTTTTTTTTCGCCCCTTTTTTCTGGCGGCTCGTTCTTCCGGTGTTTGCTCGGCAAGTTTTCAGGGCAGTCTGGGGGAGATGATCGACCAAGTGATACTCGGCGTTGTGTACAACCGATCGAGTGAGTTCTCAGATCACGCGAGATGGGGGCGCTAGTCTTGGTGACAGGTTGGAGAAAAGGGCACACACGGTTGGCTCACGGACGTTTCTCATACACGAGCCCAGAAGTGTTCGAAGCGGCTGTTGTTAATCAGGGAAAGTCCGGAACAGTTCGCTTACATAACGAGGCCGTTGTTACTTCATGTTCCCCACCAGTTAATGACCAGTTCATCGTGCCTTCCGGCCCACTTGAAGAGGGCTTGTGATCCTTCTGGTGCGCGATTCAAACCTTCGATGGACCGGACGTTGTCGACCTGACTCAGGATAGAATCTAACACCCTGGCCTGGCACGCCAGAGCGCTAACAGCCCGACTTGCAGCTGGGTCTCATCGGGCAAGGAAACAGGTAAGGAGGCCCTAAAACCTGGGCGCTATGTTACTGAAACTATAAGGGAAGGGCCCGACAGCTGAGGTATGCTCTACCTTCGTCGCACAGGCGATCACGTTTCCCTTTGCCTTCGCAGCAACATGATCCCCTGCTGCTCTTGGCGCCGGCTGAAAATCCAGTCAGTCCCGCGCTATTGTTCCACAGTCGAAGTGTATGACCATTTTTTGCTTCCTCCTCTTGGATCGGCGGATGAATTATTGACCTGTTGGTGGCTGGCGACATGAGGATTCCGTGCAGACTGCGCCCCAGGCGCACCAGGCTGCGGGTGCAAGATGGCCTTGGGGACCTTGACCATGCCAAAACTGGAATCGGTAAACATTGCCAATGGCGTTGGAACTGGGTGATGCTAGCCTGTGAACTGCCTCCAAGGTAACTACCCGCAGTCAACCATTGAGGGCACAGAATCCGACCTTGCCGGATTGAAAAGTCCAAAACATTGTGAGCCTGTTCGCATCCTGCATACGTTCATCGGATCTGTCGTGCAGCAAGGCGTGCGGCTGAGCTGACAGTTGTTTGAGGACCATTCTCCGAGTCTTGGGTCTAGGTATAAGGTGCCCCTCGGCCTTGGCCTCTTGCCCCGCCCCGCGTCGCCCTGACACAAATTCACCACGACTGAACCACCAAAGCGACCGACAATCTGTATCGAAGCTCGCCATACCCCCCGTGGCCACTGTCAACATGGCATACAACCGACCCTACAATCCGGACGAGCTGCCCAGGTGAGTCTCGTCTTGCGCCCTATCTTATCCCTTGTTTAAAGCTTTCGCATCAACCCTCCTTGCCCCACCAACCTCTTCGATAACACCACGATCCTATTCTGAAGCCAACCCGCCCTACTGACACCTAGACTCGCATCTAGGTTTGCGGAGCCCGAGCAGGTAAGAAACGACACCCTGCCGCCACTGGAAGAAATCGGTTCCCCACTTTCCGTGCGCGACGAACGTCAAGCTGCTCGGCGCGTAGTACCCCTCGCAAGTGCTTCAAGTTGACTTATTGCGACTTCTAGAAAGGTGGCAACAAACAACAGCCCCCGTCGTCTTCTTACGCTCAACATCCGTCATCGTCATCCCGCTACGAGAACAAGCCGCCCCCGCCGCGCCCTTCTGAACAACGAACATCCTCCGGCCGCCACGATCGCTACGACGGCCGCCTGTCGCCGAGACATAGTCCTGGAGCACCACCTGACCGCTACGGCATGAGCCCCCCTCCCACAGCTTCCGGCCGCCCCTCCGGTCGGCAGGACCTCCCGCCTCCCAATTCTCGGCCCCCGCCCAGCCCCACTCCACGCGATGGTTCAGCGGACCCAACCTTGTTGCCTCTATTCAGAGCTGTGGACAAGGACGGTAGGTCAACTTGGCCCTTGGTAAACGGAGAAATCCCTGACAGTCTCTTCGTTTAGGCACTGGACAGCTCTCGGAAAGAGAGCTCTCGGCTGCGCTGGTCAACGGCGACTGGACGGCCTTTGACTCGCAGACAGTGCGCATGATGATTCGCATGTTCGACAGTGACCGCAGCGGCACCATCGGTTTCGAGGAGTTCTGTGGCTTGTGGTCCTTCCTCGCTTCATGGCGGACACTCTTTGACCAGTTCGATGCCGACCGTTCTGGTAACATCACTCTCGACGAGTTCAACCGTGCCCTGGTTGCTTTCCGCTACCGCCTGAGCGACCGCTTCGTCGAGATCCTTTTCCGTACCTATGACAAACGTAACGAGGGTGCCATGAGCTTTGACCTCTTTGTCCAGGCTTGCATCAGCCTCAAGCGCATGACTGATGTATTCAAAAAGTACGACGACGACCGCGACGGTTACATTACCCTCAGCTTCGAGGACTTCCTTACCGAGATTCTCCGCCAGCTGAGATGAGACCTTGCGGCATCTCTTTGCTAATCAACCGTTTTGTTTTCGTCCTCCCGGCCGACGGGGAAGTCTGAAGTCTGTTTGCATTTAATACATTTTGCATCTCGAAGGGTTTTTAGGGCCAAGCTCGGGAATACTACTTGTAGATGGGCAAAGCAGCGCCGTGTTTTTGTAGCAAATGAATACGATGCGAGATTTATACCCCTGAAGGTCACTGCACCTGCCAAGTAGATATGCAAAGTATACATCATACGCCGTCACTACCGAAATTTCATTGAGACCGAGTAATTCAGGCAAACATGTAGGGTGCTCATTGCAATGCACCTGCCAGGTGCCTATGCTAAACAAACGCATTCATATGGATAGGCAATCAGTTCATGTCGTGAAACTCTCGGAATACCTGGTTCCCTATCATTTGTTTCCAGGTATATATGACCTAACACCCGCCCATTTCTCTTTCCTTCCTGGTTGCCAGATAACAATCACAGCAACCAAAAGCATCGCCGAGTCCAAACTCAAAGAGACCCCAGCGCAATGCGCTGTGAAGCAGAAACGAAGTCCCTCCAGATTGATGATGCACCAATTACAACTAATTTTTTGTCAAACAGAAGTACTTCGCCCATTATGGAGAAGCAGAAATGAAACAAAAACAGGAAAGATCATCAGTCATCACGACACGTACGCAAAACTTCTTCGAGGTTGGCAAAGCCTGATGAGGTATCCAGTTTTGCCACTGGCAACACTGGGGCAGTGCCAGCGCTGACAAGTGGCGAGTTCTTCTCCGGCATTATCTCAGACTTAATTCCCGTTTCTGGTTCCGTTTCGGGCTCGTCAGTCAAGTCTAACCAACTCTCATTCTGGTTGCGCTTCATCCCTAGCTGTTGCACCATGGCAGGCTCCTCGGCAGCCCATATTCCGTCGCTAGTAAAGACGGCTTCCTCGCCAATGGCTAGGCTGAGCACCTCGGTAAATTGGTGTGACTTTGTCGACGACCTGCTCGTCATGCTCGTGGTCGGAGACCCTGGCGTTTGCGCTAGTGGCTTGTCCTTGTTAGTTACAGCCTCGGGAAGAGCCATACGGCCGAGCACTTCTTCACGTCGAAACTTAGTAGTGCGAAGGAAGCTGGTAAATACACCTCGGATGTCTTTCGCGCCGTCGTGGGCGCTGATCCATGCCTTCGCTTCCAGCTTGGTTGCAGTCTCTACGCCAGCTGGCGCACCAAGTAGTATCTTCCCGCCTAACCACCAAGGGTTGGTCACCGAGTCGAAACAGTGAAGCAATGCCGTCAAGGGGAGGGCAGCCTCCGATATCAGATGGCTAGTGACGTAACCGTGAAGCGACGAGTAGCTAATGCCGTGGGGAGAATATAGAACGCTTAAGGGACGGTCAAAGCTAATCTGAGATGTTGCCGAGTGGTAGCTGTGGCGTGACGTGGACAGTGACATGGCCGAGCGAACGGAACGGAGTGAGGTTGGGGATACAGGATGAACTGGGTGTCCGGCTGGCTGCCCCGCCATGAAGGTGACGCGAAGATGAGGATGGGATCCACGAGACTTGGGCGTTTCGGGGGGCGTGATAACCCCGCCATCGCGGAATGCGAGAACGGGAGGCGGAGGTGGTACTGTCGGTGGTCGGTAGGTGATCCCAATGGCCGAGTGCAGTCCAGAGAGGTCACGCCGTTGGGGGATGAAGGCGACTGTCACTTCTCCTGGGTCTCCTGCCTTGCTCAATGGGAAAGGTGGGACTGGAATTCGAATAACTGTCTGGCGGCCGGTCAAACGAGGATCTTCCCACTTGGGTATCGTTATGACCTTGTCCTTTTCGAAGTACTTCCAACTGCGGATGATGCGGGCAGCAGCCTGCTCCGCCAGGATGACCGTCTTCGCGCCAGTCCGAGGGAGCTGTCGTAACGTCGCTTCATTAAGATGGTCCGTCTTGTCCTGAGATATGATGACCAGATCAGGTTCTGGCAAGTCCAGCAGCGAGGAGATGCAGGCTCTTTCTTTGTGGGTTGTGACTGATATCCTTCGATGAAAGGTCGTCGAGGGACCTGTTATCCATGGGTCGAGAAGAATATGGAAAGGCTTTGGTGTTGGACCTGTGTAGTAGTGAGGAACCAGCGGTTCGAAAGACAAGAGAAATGAAGCATCGCCGTTGAGATGTTTGATCGCCAGAGCCATGGCTGCGGCTGGTCGAAAGACACAACCTGCGCTCTCGCCTCTCGTCGTGATTAAATATGAGACTGTTTGCTCATGATGCTGTGGTTTGTGGTAGTCGGTGATGAAGTCAGTACACACCACGTTGAATTTGAGGTAGCAGAACGGGGCCGGGGATATTGGATGAAGACTGAAACGGTCACGGGTGACTCCGTGTTGGGTCGTCCCCGCGTGGTGTACGGATTGCGGGAAGGTTTTCGCGAGTGCCCGGATTGTACAACCGTCATTGGCCGTGTTGTGATCATCCCGGTCCTCCTAGCAGAATTCAAGCTTGATGCTTCGATTGTCTTTGGCGTTATTCTCCGAGCCCCTGCATGGGTCAAAAATGCAGAAACAATTCCAAAGCACTATTGCAGCCACACGCAAGTCGCGGACTCGCGGATCGTATCCGTCCCTGTATGGCTGTCGGTGGTTCCCCATGGGTGGAACTTGCCGCCGCGACTGCAGAAAGTATGTTGATCGCCAGAATATTGTCACGATCACAAAATCTCGACGGTCCGACACAAATGGCGACCTGACGTTGTCGACACCCCTCCTCCAAAGCGTACAACAACGGCAGGGAACCGCGTTCGTGCGACCTCTACTGCGAAAACACAAACTCGATCAGCAGCGAAGCTCTCAGAAGGGGCGATGTTGGTCGATGAGATGATCAAGTGGGATCCGAGTTTCGTTTCGTTTAGCAGATCAATGCCTACTGTCAGTTCAGAGGCACTCTGCTGTGTTCACGCAGTGGTTTGATCAACCAGTCGATCTTGGCAGGCTCGCCTGCGCTTGGCTGGTTCATCACCATCAGCACCAGGCGCTTTTCCCGATAAAGGACACGCAAAGCATCCCGTAGCATAGGTAATCCAGAACTGATCATATTTTGCGGAAGATGTGATCTGGCAAGAGAGGGAAGCTCGCTCTTTCCACATTTGATGGGCTCCTGTTGAAGCTCGGAAGGCGAGACTGGGGCGTTGAGCTCAGGATCGCGAGCTCCACTGCCGAGTCCCGCCTTCCAGCTTTCAAGCGCATCTCGCAACTGTGGCGGTGGGTCCTAGGGCCTGGACCCTCCGGCGTGTTTGGGATGAAACCTAGGGCCCCCAAAAATGGACACTCAAAATCGGCTTGTAACATACAAACTGATTCGACGTGAGGCAGCAGCACCTTCATCCGATTTCCTGCCTCTGGATTCTCACCGCCTTCGGCAAACCTGCTACCCCCAAGACAGAAATAGACAGATATAATCGGGACTCGGGCTGGGGACGGGTGGTGTGCCAGGTCGATGGGCCGTCTTTGATGGCGGGGAAGGTCGCAGCGCCCAGCCGAAGGGTTGTTATCTACAGATCCATTGTCAAGCGTCTCCCCCGTTCTCATCCGTGCGGTTTCGTCCAACGCCTACTCTCTTGCTATCGTGGTCGCGACGACGTTAAAATGGCGCCGCTAAGTAACGGTAGGGACCCCTAGGGCGGCAATCGCTCTGCTCTGTGCCAGGTCACAGGTGAAAGGCTGCGCGTGGTGGCGATTGGCGTTTGGCGGACAAGGAGAGCAAAAAGCCACTCACGAAACCCCAGCCCACCCCACACTCAAGCTCGGGTGGGCCAGAGAGCTTTCTCTCGAGCTCCCTCGAAGCTCCATCGCGCATTCATCAGCCCCTTCCAGTGCGTCCTCGAACAAAGCACCCCACCCTGCCCTTCTCCGGGTCCCTTCGCATCCAATCCTTGGTCGAGTCAGCGCTGCCAGCCATTCGTTTCATTGCGGAAGGCAGAAAAATGTGGCTGCAAGCTGTCCGGTGGTGCCGATGTCAGCGGCTACTTCCTCCCAATGGCTAGGGACACCCAAGCTTAACCGTTTGGTTGGCGGAAGAGCGGCAGCTTCAGCTTCTCGCCTCTTGCACCATGTGGACCGGTCTGGCCGATGAAGAGAGAATCGACCTCCCGTTGCCGGCTGGTCTGAGAACCAGCAACGTGAGACTACGGTAGTCTGCGACAATCCATCATCTCAGATATGAATTTCTGTTTTGAAGCCTGGCTGGGCCGTTTCTTCCTTTTCTTGTGGAGGATGGAAACGCACATAGCCCACAAGGGCGGATCACAGAGAGGCGGCAATTGATGCTGCACTGAGCCCTTGCCCCCTCTCTCCCCCCTCCCCTGACGACATAGTGTATCCCTCCTTGGCCGCCCTCCAACACAGTGCGGGACTCGACCAGTCAGAACTGTATACACAAGTGGCTACCTTGGTCAGGTGTGGCCAAAGGTATTCCGAAGCGGCACCGCCTCCTCCTGCAAGAACCCCCGTTCTCGACAATGCTGCATTCGGTACCCCCTCTCTGACGAACAAGTCCAGGATTGAGTCGCTCCCGACCATCGGTACGGTCTAGAGTTCCATGCTTGTCGCTGGTGCAGCTGCTGCTATCCCCCCCTTCCCCCGCTCTCCATTCAAGATGCCCTGTTGTCTTTGCGCCCACCTTTGGCCATGACCTGCCTACCTTTACCACAAACCACCCACATCGTTCGAAACACCGCCTGTTACACCTGAAGAGGAGCTTTGGAGCTCTCCTTTCAATGAGTGCCGGCTTCAGGACGCTCTTCTTTCAGCTTCGCGCCGACAAATCGCACACGCAATAGCTCTACGATCGCGAAGACCAGTAGTCAGCAACAGATCAATTGAGTCGTAGCAGCCGTAGCCCTATCTTATCACCCAGCTATCACCAGCACTCCCCGCCAGACGCCCCTCGACATCGCATGGTGGGGGTTTCAAGATGCCGCCGCGATCTTCCCTTACCTCATCGTTTTCGATCACAGATGCCAATAATGAGGTTGTCTGTCCTCTTCGAAATCAAGATGGCTCCAGCTGCCGCAAGCGCTGCATTGGCGTGAGTTGTCCTGCTTATGCGCCCCTCTCCTTGGACTCACGCCGCAAGCTGTGGACCGCGCCCAGGACGAGCTGACAGGCTTTGGCGACAACAGGAAAAGAGATACCGCTCCATGCAGGAACACATTCGCCGGGCGCACCCGGAACACTACATATCGAAGCTGCCGGCGACCGAGGACAGCTTCCTGCTAATGATCAGCACTCCGCCGAGTGAACGGCCCCCGACCCAATCGAATGCAAGCGGCCAGCCGCATGGAGGCCAGCCAAAGGGCCTCTCGCATACGTTCCGGCGCGACGAATCCAGCGCTCCGGGCACGCCTCGGAACCACGACGAGTACACAGGCGCCGCCCTTTATCCCGCCGCTGCAGCTCTGGCCCAGCTGCACAATCACAAAAGCGAACCAGGCTGGGACTCGGAAGGGGTAAGTGGAGCTAGGCCTGTTTTGTTACCGCAGTGCATGTCGCTGAGCAGGTTTCTTCATCGGTCTAGGACTGGCATTCCGACCACGAAGGAGGGAGACGGCCGAGATCTTCAATCGAGCTGCCTCCAATACACCTGAACAACGCCGAAGTAACGAGTGCACCATATTCCTCGCACGACTTGTCCAGACAGAGGGAAATACTTCCCTCCATACTTTCCACTTCGCCCCCTGGTAGATCTTCCACGCTACCTCCTCTACACCGACCGTTGGGCCCAAATCGCCCAAGAAAGCAGTCAATTACGAAACGGGGACATGGAAGGAGAAAGTCCAAGGGTGCAGGTGCAGCCGCTGAATGGCTTCGCCGTATGCAAAACGACAGCAGCTCCGACTTTCTAAGGCCTGGAGAACACGACCGAAAGGCTCTTTCAGCTGAACCACCTGGGGAGTTTGGCAAGCGTTGGGAAGACCTGATTGACGCGGCAGCCTCGGCAACAGAAGACATAGATGAGGACAGAACTCCCGTGAGTCGGAAATCCCCCGGCATGCTCGACCCGCGCCTAACAAGGCAGATGCCCCAATCGCCGGTCTCAATCCAACGGGCATCCTTGCCGCCCTTCTCGCAGGGCACCTTCACGGGATATCAAGCATCCCCACTGCAACAAGCCCTGACGCCCCCGTCGTACAATCCAGAAGCACCCGATCCTTTCCCTTCGGTGGAGAGCGGGGAGAGTGGTGACAACTTCCACATAGAATCCCGTGGCCTGTCGGACTCTTCTCCGAGCTATTCGTCACAGAATACGCAGATTTACTGCGCCGCGTGTAACCACCTGTCCCTCCTCAAGGAGTCTTATGCTTGCACCGAGTGCATTTGCGGCCTCTGTCAAGCTTGTGTTGACGTTCTTATGGGAGAGCAGGGGGCTCGAAGGAAATGCCCCCGTTGTGCCACTATTGGCGGCCGTTTCAAGCCCTTCCAACTCGACATTCGGTAGCGCGGAAACACCAGCCAGCACGCAGCATTTTTGTTCGGTCTCTGATTTATTTTTTTGGTGTCTATATATCAACACTGTCCATTTTTGGGCACGGCGTAAAAGGAGTTGTATACAAAACTCTGGGCGAGTTACATGCATCGGATGGGGCTTACTGATACTGGACGCGGAAACAGGCTCATATCTGGCTTACGAGGACGGCGGCATGCCCTCACATGATTAACGATAACATGAGCTGACGCTCTCGGCATGAACGTGAGCGCTTTTCCGCTTCTCTACTTTCGTTCAGGATACCCCGTCATATATCTCTTTTTTGGGACAGCGATGTGGCTGCAGCATTCTGGGACTGGAGTATTGGCGCGACTTGGCCACCACTGTTTTGGGTTACAACGTTGGAGTTTACACTGGCTGTTTTTCCTCTTTGGTTGGAGAGTGGGCCAATAGCCTTGCTGCCTGTCTCGTGATGGTTGGCATCTCGGGCTGAAGCCGTCCGCCCTCGACGATGACGAGCGTGGAACTCCCGCTCTGTATCTATTGCTTTTTACCGGCCTGGTTTTTCCTTTCTTTTAGGGTACCTGCAAACACGCGAGACGCTGTTCATCTGCCTTTCTCTTTCTTCCGAGATCCTAGGGCGTACAAAGTATCGTTGCATTGAATAACACTTATCCTATCTTTGCATTTGTGTGGTTATTGTTTATTCTGTGCCCCAGTCAATGCGTTACTCCAGACATTGGCAAGCAAGAGGTCATATTCCTCTTGCCACCTGGGATTGGAGCCTTGTCTGATAGATGGTTACGCAAAGGCTAACATCAGGTGGGTTTCTCCACGACTGGATGATTCACAAGGCTTGGAGGCTGAAACCTGCCATACAACTTGTGATTGTCCAGATTCCTTTGTCAAAGGGCTTGGAGGAGGCTTGCCCAACAGCAGCCTGATTCACCATATAGCCAACGACTCGCCCGGGGGTTGATGGGATCAGGAAGGCGGTTACTAACGCCTGATTTCATCAACGGGTGTACGTGTCAACAACGTGCGGGACCTGTCTCGTTTCCAGCTTCCACCTGCCGTGGCAAAGTGTGTGTGAGGTTGTAGACAAGAGAAGAGCGGTATAGCCTGTCTTTAGTGTGACTATTAGGTATCTGCGGGTCCTGGGGAATTGTCGATCTACATATGCACGTGTGATACATGTAGTCTGCTAGAAAAAAGTGGTGTGAAAACTGTCGTCATCACGCTTTCCATAGTTGGTGCGTGTGATGCCCTAAGAAGCAAAAGGCTCCCGAGACCGATGAGTAGGAGGGGTAGCGGTTGAGGGCGTACATGTACTCCTGGAGCTTTCGGAGGGATATGGTATAGCCGGTTCAGCGTACAACAATGGGGGAGGAGTTAAGCTGCCATGGTTGCTTACACCATTCTATTGATTTCTTATATAAGAAAGACTCTTCACTTCCCTGATGAATACATACAAGGCACCTAGGTAATGAACTTGATATTCTCAGCTTCGAGGTGAAAATTCACTGCACGTATTTACCTTGTTCATCACTGAGGGAGATCACACTAAAGTTATCAAGCGTGGCCCTTGTCAGGCAGAGAAAAAAAGAGGTAGAATAGTGTAAAGTTGATTGCGTTTTCTTGTCGGAAGTGATGTTGTATTGAGAGCAGGGGGTTGGGCTGGGCTTCCGGGGAAGGGGTTGTGCGCCAAGTTAACCAGCCCTACGGAGGACAGTGGTCAGGGGGTTAATTCAGGCTCAGAATCGGAGTGAGTTGTGGAGGGATACAGTATCTGGAAAATATTCTTTACTACCTACCTAGGTACTGCATTGTGCTGCTCCATGAGGTAGTTAGATATGATCAATCGCGTTTCAGAAAATCTTCCAACACAAGTTTATTTGATAGCAGCACCCTGGTATCTATGTACTCAGGATGCTGGCCTCCAGAGCCAGGTGTGTTGAATAATCATCCACGATCGCGCGCCGGAGCCAAGGGAGCTTGGTCTGTAGATCGGTCAATCGGTCAACCAGGGCGGGGGATCCCGTCCTGCAACCCCAGTTTTGAGCTCCTGGCCTCCTTTCTTGCACATCTGCGAGAGCCCTTATTGCCCTAAGGTCTGGAACCTGGTAACTGGGTACAGGTATCCTTCTGCAGATTTGTTTCCCGGTCCAAGGTGTCAAGCTTGAGGTGTGTGCAGCTATCTAGCTCCGCGCATTCAAAAGCCGTTGCAACATCTTCATTTTCACCTGACCAACACACTGATTCATCTTCGCAACCCTGTTTTATTTATTTTTTGGGTCAAGAATGGAAAAACGAGCCGGATTTCACAACAGGAACACCTGACGCCATCCTCAGAACAACCTGTGTGCTGTTCGTAATATGGATGAATGCGCGAAAACAAAAACCCCCCATGAACCGGTGGTGGACGCGGATTCGTTCGTTCGTGGGTGGGAACTTTGCCGGACTTTTTCATGGGCCGAGGGGATGGGATAATATACGCTGAGCTGGGGCGTCGTCATCATCGATAAAGGGTGCACCTCAACACCCACTGGCCGAGTCAATGGAGGCACTTTTTTGGTTGTTCGCGAATTTTTTGTCCCTCTTCCAACCGCGATCTGCATCCTCGTGGTTTTCCTCACTGTACTCGGTCCAGGTTTCTGTTTGGCTGGCCGGGAAATTCGATACAATCTGGTGCTCTTGCCTCTCCAAGCCACAACAGCCGTTGAGATTCTGCAGTTTTCACCATGGCGCAATCCGGGGGCCCCGTTTACATTTAGCCTGCCGAGTTAACTCCCGCTGCAAGGAACTCCCCGCCCCTGATGTTGTTCTTGCTCGGACGGTGGAGAGACTGAGGTGTAGGTATTGATGAATGGCAGCGGCACCATCGGCAGTGACAAGGGCAAATGGGAATATGAGCTGAAGCAACCTGGCCAGGTTCAATCATGGACGCCAGGTTTTAACCCCCCCCTGAACAATGGCCATCCATGTGGCTTCGGTTCTATGTCGCAAATGTCTTATTACCCCCCTTCTCAGAAAAATCTGCTGCTGCTGCTGCTACCCGTGAGACGGTCCCATGCTCGCTCATACAAGAAGCAAAGGGATTCCGTCTGACCATCCTGAAAGTAGGCTAAGACGGTGTCCTGTTGATCTTTGTGTTGGCCTCCTTGTTTTCCCATTCGAGTATTCGGGCTTTTCGATTTTCCCCATCTCAACACTAGACCGCCAGCATCAAATCTGTGTTCGTTGCCCCGGCATCCGCTACGCATATAGCGGCTGTTTAACTTCCCTTCGGACATCCTACACTGCTATCCTTGGCAGACCAAATCCGATCTTAGCTATAACGTTGGTCCGCAGTGCCAGGTCCGGTTACCTCGCTGTCGCTGGCTGTGAGGTCCACGTTGGGACCTGGGAGCCGCCTAAAGGCGGGTGGGGCTAGCGCACTGCGTCTTTCCGCGTTGGTCTTTCCCCCTTTCGTTTGCAAACAACGTTGAGGTAGTTGAATTCTTGCAGGAAGGAACCCGTTTGGTGTCTTCCCCCCTCCCAGTCTGGAGACATCAACTGCTCCAGGTCAAGCGTTTTCTGCTTGATATCTTGCCCGAGGATCCGTTTGCCTGCTGGATTCGACAAGACCTGCCGCGGCGAGGTTGCAGTTCAAATGGCTGGTGATATATTCTTCGTTTCCTGGGAACTATGGCAGCAGATGACCTTTGTATGGGCCCTCCTGTGCTAGGCATGCAACACGCTAACTTCCGTTTGTCAGGTACTTGCCATGGGCATTGTAGCCGTTTTCTTTGCCGGTCTAGTCAAACTATGGTGGAATACGCGGTTGATGAAGAAACAAGAGATTTTGGACGAAGAGAAGAAAGCCCGACTAGAGGAAATGCGGAAAACAGGAATCCCCCTGAATCGGCCGAACGAAATACCATTCGGTGTCCGGGCGATTCAGAGCGGTGTCGAGGTTGACGGCATTTGGATATCAAGGCCTGTCTCGCCCAACGAGGCACCGCGGGCGAAAACGGCACCCTCGGTTACCGTCATCGACCTCGACCCGGACAAGGCGGTGGAGTATTCGGGAGACTCCAAGCGTGGGTCGCACATGACGGCAAGCTCCGAGAATGCGCCGCAACAACATAGCCTCCCCAACGGGTCTATTTCTGAGAGGCTCAACAACGCCGAATCATTCGATGAAAATAAGCAAACTACCGCTCCGATTTCGCAATTTGTGTCGCAACCTAGGAGACATGTTCGCCGGTCCCGCGGCGTCTTGAACGAAGATACACTTCGAAGGCTTGAATGCCAGGTGCCTCGGGTGTCAACTCATAACACGTATACCCCAACGTCGGCCCCACGCAACGGACGGCAACCAAGTCAGCGGAGCTCCATATCTTCATCGGGTGAGTCGATGGACTCGCAAACTCGATCCAATAGGAGCATTAGCGGAAGGAGTTATTCTTCCTCACGCAGTTCGAAACTTTACATGGCGAGAAATGTAAACGAGAATAGGGGCGGCTACAACCCAGATGCTATGATCCACGCTTGGCAAGAGGAGCAGAGAGACCCGTTTGTGACACCCAAGGAAGGGACACCAGCTCGAACACCGAGTGGGTTTTCAGCTTTGTCCAGCGGGGAATACCGTGCGAGTCCCACTCGTTTACTGATACCGGAACCGACGTTTGGGCCTGGCGACTTGCATGTCAACCGAGCTACTCGGAAAGTTAACAATGGGTTTGAGGTTCTTCCTGCTGGAACATTTGGAGTGCTGCATGAGTTTGAGGGCAATGTTGCGGTGAACGGACTGGATTGCGGGAACCTGGATCAAGAAGGCCGACCGAATCGGTCTTTGAATAAGCTGAGGAAAAAATCGAACGGACAGCTTCAAGGGGATGGGGCGGGGCTTGAGTATACTGACTGATGTTGACGTAATTTCTGGATACTCTTAGTTTGGTACTTGGTTCAGGTTGCTCTGCATTCGGAGGTTATCTTTTACCATCAAATCTTTAGACTAGGCTTGGGAGCTGCTTACATATTTGGGTGTTGGGAAAATAAAAGGTGGACACGCAACTGCATCGTGGGGCGATTGGATCTTTAGATCGACCAACCCGGGTACATAATGAAATTATATAAAAAGTCCTGTCACGGAATCATTCTAACTTTTACACTATATATGGAGGTGGAGGAGGAAGAAGAGTTAAGATTTCGGCTGGGAGTGGTGAAGTGGGCCAAGTGGCTGCCGACTTGTTTAAAGAGTCACATGACTCCGCGTTGTTCCTTCTCCGGCTGACGCGCTTCGGAACCCCGCGATTTTGCTTCCCCGTCAACATAAAATCGTTGCTGCCGCTCGTTTCGACCTTGACTTTATTTTTGACGGCGCACCCTATCCGAAACTTGTGGACTGCTGCACCGAAGCAATAATGTCTGCAAACGACGAGTACAACGATATGGACAACGGGAATGAGATGGGCAATGCTGGACCCGGTGCACCCACTCCGCTCACAGCGCTGGAGGGCGTTGGGGGCCTCACGAAGCGCGATATTCAACTGATCATAGATGGAGGCTACAATACAGTGGAATCCGTCGCCTATACACCGCGCCGAGTGCTGGAGCAGATCAAGGGGATATCTGAGCAAAAGGCCGGGAAGATTCTTGCTGAAGGTGAGCATTTGTGGTAACCAATGCATCGGCAATTCCAGGCTTACCTTTTGCAGCTTCCAAACTCGTCCCTATGGGATTTACCACCGCTACAGAAATGCATCAGCGCCGAAGCGAGCTGATCTCGATCACGACTGGATCTAAGAACCTCGATACGCTCCTAGCAGGCGGTGTTGAGACAGGCAGCGTGACTGAGATATTCGGTGAATTTCGGACCGGAAAGTCACAAATCTGCCATACCCTCGCTGTGACGTGTCAGCTGCCATTCGACATGGGTGGCGGCGAAGGGAAATGCATGTATATCGATACGGAAGGCACATTTCGACCGGTCCGATTGCTTGCGGTGGCCAACCGATACGGCCTGTCGGGGGAAGAAGTGCTGGACAATGTCGCCTATGCTCGCGCGTATAACTCGGATCATCAACTACAGCTGCTGAACCAGGCAGCCGCGATGATGTGCGAGACGCGCTTCAGTTTGCTGATTGTCGACTCAGCTACCTCTCTGTACCGAACAGATTTTCTTGGCAGAGGCGAGCTTAGCTCTCGGCAGACGCATTTGGCAAAGTTTATGCGGACGCTTCAGCGCCTTGCTGATGAATTCGGTATTGCAGTCGTCATCACGAATCAAGTGGTAGCACAGGTCGATGGTGGGCCATCTGCCATGTTCAATCCAGACCCGAAGAAGCCGATCGGCGGAAATATTATTGCCCACGCAAGTACCACACGTATTAGCCTCAAAAAGGGTCGAGGTGAGACAAGAATAGCCAAAATTTACGACAGCCCTTGCCTTCCTGAGAGCGACACTATCTTTGCCATCAACGAAGATGGCATCGGAGATCCGGCCCCGAAGGACACGGAGAAGGAATAGAATCGCAAAATCAATCGTGACGGTAATGTTTTGACGGAAAACAACAGTTCGCATGGGTGGGAGGTCACGTGTAGCATGGCGGCTGGTTTGATGATGGGGCAACAGGATTATTGGAGAGCGTCCAAGCTGGGATCTTTGCATGGCATAGGGGAGGTGGCGTTATGAGTGGCAGTTGGGTTTATTTAGAAAGCAATTTTTGAACTGACAGCTTCGCAATGTTTGTGATTTTATGAAATTTGGCAGACTCACAGGCAGGTACCGGCAGGCCATGGCTCGGTTGGTTTCTAACTTGATCCGCCTCGTCTGAGGCGCTTATTATCCACCCCCACATCAGCTTGCAAGGCGGCCAAGAATTCTGCCGCAAAGCTCAACCGCGTTGCACCTTCCGCAGGCGCGCCAGCGATATTCTCGAAACCGCTGTCTCGATCGTCGCAAACGGGAGCAATCGCGGCAAAATGGCAACCAGAGACTTGAAAATACTTTACAAAGAGGCCCGGCTCAACCTCGAGCCACTGGCGCCCTCGTTGATAGTCCCAATTCGCGTTGCACCCCAGAGCTCAGGCGCCCGAACGAGCTTGACCCACGCAAGCAGCAATCCCGCCGACGACGAAAAGGCCTACCGAACCCAAAATCTCGCGACAGCATCTTCCATATACTACAGAAAGCACAACAGCTCACCGCGCGGGATCCTCTGGAGCGTCTTGGAGAACAGCACAGTCCTCAGCCTACGCGCCGCTGATGTCTGTAGGGAACAGAAAGAGCCCGATGCGCCGCTGATCTTGCATCTGCGGTTCCCCTCGCCCATCCGCACACACTGTATCGGCTTTTCAGACCCCGAGGATCATGATGTGCTCTACGTCTACGCAGTCGACCAGGCGAACCAGCTGTATAGTATTACACTGCGGCCGGACCACTTCAAGAGAAAGTCAACGACGGACGGAGGTGTTCCAGGAGAGGCATGCAAGGTGTACTCGCCGCCTGGATTTGGGTTCAAGCACCCCCACCGCCTGGCTGTGGTGAATCAGGACCAGCTGATCGTCAGCATGCATGATGGGGGTATTCTGAAGTTTGACAGGAATCGGGCGCACGACGGTATGGCTCTCCATCGAGCTCCGATGTGTTTCAGAATTGGCTGATGCTGACTTTTACATAACATCAGGCGGAGTGCCCTGGAAGGAGACAATATACAACGTGGCCGGATGGGGCCAGAGCCTGCGCGGCTTGGTCCCGTTCCAGAGACCCTCGACAGTCCGGTACGACAAGATCAACCTGGAGGCGACGGCAGCAACATCGACAGCGGTGACGACTATGGAGACGGACAACTCGTACCTGTTTACGGTTTGCTTGGACCATCGGATGAGAGTATGGGACGTGCGTTCAGGTCAGATTCTTTATACAGGCGACATTCTCAACGCAAAGCGCGACCCCCAAGAAGACGGCAGGTGGTCCATTGATCCGTCGCAGAGCAATCTCATCCATATTTTGGAGGGTGTCCGTGGCCAGTGTCTTGTGGTGACTTACTCTCCGGTCGGAGCAGGCGAGTTCAAGTTCTGGAAGGTCAAGGCGAACGACCAAGGGTCGATTCACGTTGCCGACTGCTTCCCGGAAGCCCCCTTGGTGCCTCCGAGCCCGTCTTCCCTGGACGTTTGGACGCTGGCAGACTTTGCTGTAGCACAGCAAGCATCAGGGCCAGAGCTATGGACCATGTGGAAAAACAACACCACTTATCGCGTGCAGAGACTGCAACTGAATATTAGGAGTTCATCACCGTTCAGTGATGGCTGGAAAGGTGTGTCAGTTGACAACTCTGTACCACCGGTGCAAACTTCGGGACCATGCGACCCGGTTGACACGACAGAGAAGTGGCTGGAGCTCATTTTTTACCCTGGCCGTTTCTCCAAGTCGACTCTGGAGACGGCGCTGGCAATGTACGAGAAGGGCCTGGGCACATACAGGGCGCCTTCCTCAAGGTCGGGGAAGAGTTTGGCCGAAGCGATGTGCTCTGTCTTGGGTTCAACAACGACGCTAGACCGGACTTCGGCGGGCGGCATGGACTACGAACAATTCAGAGGCACAAGTGAGACACAGTGGATGCGTTTCTGGCGTCTGTTGCTCGAGTTGGATAAGCAACGCGGCGAAGCGTTATCTCTCGTCTCCGACGCCGAAGACGGTATGATCTGGGTTGTCTGCGCCGACTGCATCGCTGCTATCCGGCAATGCAGCGACTTGGATCGCATCTTTCACAATATCCAGTCGCCTGAAAGAAAACATGAAAATGTTGCTGCCTTGGTGTCCGCCGGCCTTACTTTCGTCGACACCTTCTCCGATAGCATATCGCAGCTTAGCAGGGCTGCGTTACGAGCCGAGTTGTATGAGGACTCAGCCCAGTCTGATGAGGATAGAATGCAACAATTCTACGATAAGGCTGGGTTCTGGCGACAAATCACAGACGAAGATTGCGCTCAGGTTGTGGAAACGCTGGGTCAAGGCTTCAGAATGGTAACGCCAAGGCTTTACCAAGACTTGTTCGATCTCATTACATCGTCAAGCGAAGCCAATTCGCAGGAGCTGCGGGAGCCGTTTACTGGACTTGGACGGAAAGTTGTCGTGCGAGCTGTTCAAGAAACTGTTGACCTCCACTGGCAAATTCTCTTCAGCCAGCTACTCCTCCTGGTTCACATGGAGTACGAGATCGAGAATGATGATGAAGTCCTACACGCTAGGTTTGATGTTGGGGCGATTTATCGAAGACTCGTCGCCGCACTTCGGAGGCTCGACCATTTGAGGTGGATGAGCACTGCTGAACTGAGCGCTTCCCAGTCCAAGGCCAACCGGCTCGGCACGGGGACAGGCGGCTCACCGACGAGACAACGTGGAATTGAAGAGATATTTCCCATCACGGCTTTGGAAGGGCTTATTGGCCACCTCTTTGGGTTACCAGAGAGCGCTGGCATGCCGCTCACCGCTAGCATCACGGACATGGTCCTGGACCTCTGTGCTCCCAGCAGCTCGACGGTTTTGCAAACCTGGCTTCTCCAATGCTCACTCCTGAAACAGGACCGCCCTGACCTCGCCTTGGAGCTAAATCCCTTCGCCGACCAAGATCCCTTTTCTACTTACATTCAAGGTCGAGTATTTTTGGCGCTCAAGGACTACGACATGGCTTCTTTCTACTTCAAAAAAGCGTCAATTGGCCTGAGCATATCGACGAAGCAGGGCGAGCGCCACAGCGCTGGGCTCCTCGACGACACGGAGTGGAACCTTTTAAACAGTGGACTGGCCAACTACTATGCCCACATTGTGAACCTGTACGACCGGCAAAGAGCTTACTCGTATGTCATTGAATTTGCTCAGTTGTCTCTCCAATTTACGCAAGTAAGCAACCCGGAGATGGCTGCAGCGACTAGGACGGAGATGCTGAGCCGTCTCTTCACGGCTGCGACTGCAATCTCCCATTTTGATGTGGCTCACACCGCATTACTCTCAATGGGAGATGATGCTCTGCAAAAGGCATACCTCCGCAGACTCGTTGAGAAAATGTGCGACAGCGGCCAGAACGGCGAACTCATCAGCTTGCCATTCTCGGGTCTCCAGACCAAAGTGGACGACATTCTGCTAGAAAAGTGCAGATCGGTCAGGGACATTGTCAATGGTGTGCCGTATCACCAGATCCTTTACTCGTGGCGCATCAACCACAACGACTACCGCGGTGCCGCCGCCATCCTGCTCGACCGCCTGCAGAAGCTGCGCCGGGTTGGCGAAGGCGACAAGATCGGCACCGACGACGCTCTTGACACACAAGTTACCCGTCAGTACCTCCTTCTCATCAACGCGCTCAGCTGTGTGCCTCCAAAGGAGGCATACATTCTCGAAGACATGGTCACTCCAGAGAACGACGCAAACCAATCCAAGCGAGGGGACGATGATCTCGAGGAATGCCTCGGCGACCTGGTCCAGCGCCTCGAGGCCGATAACAAAGCGCAAGAAGGTAGGGGGCTGCCAGAGGATGAGCAGGCGCTGTTGCACAAGATGGCGCATTTCTCGGCCAAGTTGCAGAACAGCAATAGCGGAACACCATTCTCAGGCCGGAGGTTCTTGATGCTGGCGGATTTGCGCAAACAGTACCAGCAGGAACTGGACCGCATCGCCGCAATCCAGAATAACCAGTTTGGATTCAGCGAGGAGGATGCCATGGACATGGAGATTGCGGCTGCCTGAGGTGACGGGATCTACGAGTGGAGATAAACTGGAAAAGACGAAAGTGAACTAAACGACTGGGCTGGATTGGGCTGTCTTCAGGGCGAATAAAGGTAGAGAGTGGTCTATACCAATGGCGATGCCCCAAGTCTGTCGGGCCGTGAACGTGGAGGCCGATGCGCATGACCATAGCCATCTGTAGCTTTGTTGTTTATTTGTGTTGTGGTCGTGTCGGGCCACTTTTGGTGTAATTGATGATTTGCATCGAGAGAAAGAGGGTCAGGCTTTGTGCTCTTTTCTTTTGCGCGTTGCACAATGGCCTAGGGATCCAGGAAAGGATACCCACCATACTGAACTATTGTCAATTGAACAAGAGAAAACGTCTTGGGTCTTGTTGCTCTTGTTTGGATCTCGTTTTCGGGCTGTCTCTCCGTACAGTGACGCCCCTGAAAGATTGTTCGCGCAGTTCTTTACGGCTTAGCTACAGCCTGTGGACCAAAACTGCCCCGGCATTCTTTTTCTTTTTTGGGGAGGTTGATGATGGAAGCTTGGGGCCTCAATGAGGAGGTTCAAAACCTTAGCGAGTAAATTCCAGGGCCTTGAATATTGGAATCAAGGCCTAAATATTCCACCTTAACCCCCTGCAGAACAGTTTCCCAACTGTTCATGTGTTGTGCAAACCCCTCCTCGATGGCTGGGTGTGCGCCATGTATTGCACACTGCAAATTGGAATCAAGCTGATAGAGAGCCCAGAGAGCACGAAACGCTGTGCAAATACAGAATTTGAAGAGAACTTTGATTTCCCTGAAAAAACCGACAACGCCGTGCCATGCTGGTGGAGTGTAGAAGAAAACGCTGAATACACGACCAATTACGAAACAACTGCTTTCGTGCAGACAAACCTATCGCCGAGCCCCGTATCTTGAAGCCGAGATACCAATCACTGTACTTTGCACGCTTACCGTCCACCTCTCTCTCCATCTTCCCTCATGTTGTCTACACTGGGACAGCCAAGATTTTGCTCTCGGGCGTTGGTGGTACACCATCTGGCCCGTTTGTCAATTCGGGCGCTTGGCGGTAGAGTATGATTTCGGATTGTTTGAAGTATCTCCTGGCATCTGTAGAATCGCATTAGTGGTTTGCGTGGGAGATCTGGTTTGTCAGTCGACAGGGCTTACCCTCGTCAATCAGGACTAGGCTGAGGTAATATCTTGTTGAGAACTTTTTGTTGACGTCGCGAAAGGTAGGTGTAAGATCGAAGCCACCTAGGAAGAGTCGAATGGGGATCGTTTCTCCCCTGGAAGGCGAGCCATCCATGATCTGCAGCCAAGTTAGTTACGATGACATCGCGGGCCAGCGGAAGGATTTGTACCTCAAACCGTACCAGCGTTTCGCTTTCGTTGTATTGGTTCGGCGCGGCACCCGTAGTCTCGCGCCGGATAATGCTGAGCTCCATATGCTTGATCTTGAGGCGCACAAGAAGGAAGTAGATTCGCCCGACGATGACATCCTTGAGGTGGTATTTACTCTTGCTGTACTCGAACTCAATGTGTAAACAGTCTTCAATTCCGACATCCATCTTGATACTGCTGTTCATTTCGGGCGGAATGCGGTAGCTGTAGACCCAGATATCCTTTTCACGAATGACGTCGGCCATGCGGCGGGAGACGGTGACGCGTACGAAGTAGCGCAGCTTGACATTGATGCCGTTGTATGACTCGTATTGCTTTTCGACGTTCTTAAAGTTGAAGTCGAAAGTTTGGGGGTGTTGGAGCTCGCCTGGTGCGGCAAGTTCTTGGACGAGGGACAGGAACTCGTAGTGGTTGCCACGGTCGAAGAACATCTCGATGGTGCCGATGAATTGGACTTTGATTCCAGTGTGCTCTAGTCGCTTCCCATCCTTGGGCCGTACTGTCACAGCACCCTTGACCGACTCGCCATCCATGTAGAGAGGCGCTTTCTCGCGGCGGTTCTTGTCGAGTTTGACGTCCACCATGGACCGCTCATCGGCATCCTCGAGGACCACGTCGATGTCGACGGGCGTCGCAAAGAAGTACGACATTTCGGCAGTTGCAATTTGTGGCTTTCGGCCCGGAGGCGGAATGTCTACAGTTGGGATAATGCTGTAGAGGTTCCTGCGAGAAGAGGGGTGCAAGATGGAAACAAATCTCGAATCGAGGCAGATTGCAGTGCTCAGCTGCTTGATTTATTGCCCACGTAGCGAGGGTTTTTATACAGGGCAGAATTCTACTGGAGCAAAAGTAGGCACGGCGATTTGGGAGACAAGTGATTTGAATTGCAAGATTGAAGCTGGACATTGGGGTTCGGAGCTTCACGTCTGGGCCGCGTGGATCTCTGATCACAATCGCGGCGCCGCGTCAAAGTGGGGCACGGTATTACCCCGGATGGAAAGTCCAACCCCAGTCACCGAGGCTCTATTGCACTTCAGCGCTTCAAGCCAAGAACAAGACATTATAATGTTCAAGCAGTGCAGTATCTCCGATCTGTGAAGGACCTACTTCGTATCCAATATTCTCTTCCTGGTAAAGTCTGCGAAATCTCAGGGCATTCATGGAGAAGCCAGAGACAGCTTCAGCAAATTTTGCTCATTGAGAGGATTTCAGTCCGAAGAAGTAGTTCTAAATACATGAAGCACAGAACAAAATAGAGGTCCAGATCGATCATTGTCATCACAAAATCATGCGCGGGCTGGAGGCTGGAAAAGCACCGTAGCCAATTAGAGTGGGTCTTGGAGCTCTGCCCTAAGCGAGCGCCAGTTGCATCAGCCAGCCGGCGCACACAACTTGAATTATTCCGGGGTCCAAATTCGCCTTGGTTACTTTTTTTCGGGCCATTGCACCAACTCCCAGTCCACCTCGACGACGAACTGACAGTTCTCTCCTCACACCCAAACCGACGCAAAGATGCGCTACATCCACAGTGAGGAGACCCTTGAGGTCCCGGAGAACGGTACGTCTACCAATCCCAATTGCTGCGAGCCCTCGCAACCCTCTACACCTCCCCACTTCCCCCAAGCGACGACCATCCGCGATCGACGGTGAGAGACAGAATACCCTAGAGAAGGAGAAGCAGAATTGAGGATAAACGTGCGCGGTCGGAGATTCATCGCTTTGGGGAGAAAACATAATTTGCTCACACGCCTAGAGGGGGTTGATTTGCTAATGCAGGAATCTCTTTCGATGGGATTTAGTCAAGGTCTCCATCAAGTCGAGACAGGTCACGGTCGAGGGCCCGCGGGGCAAGCTCACGAAGGACCTCAGCCATATCGCGGTCAACTTCTCCGCCCCTAAGAAGGGTGTCATTGGCATTGAGATTCACCACGGAAGTCGCAAGAACGTTGCCGCCCTCCGCACGGTGAGGACGATCATCAATAACCTGATAATCGGCGTCACAAAGGGCTTTAAATACAAGATGCGTTACGTCTACGCACATTTTCCGATCAACGTGAACGTCGAGAAGAACGCAGAGACGGGTCTGTTCCACGTCGAGATCCGGTACGTCTCAAGCTCATGGAAGTTGATAGGAGGAATCAGTGGAATACTGGAAAGATATGACCGGGCGGAGGGCTGATTAAGTTGGCGTCACAGGAACTTCATCGGCGAGAAGATCGTCCGAAACGTTGTCATGCAGCCCGGTGTTGATGTGGAGATCTCCAAGGCGCAGAAGGACGAGCTGATTCTATTGGGTAACTCGCTCGAGAACGTGTCCCAAAGTGCGGCCGACATCCAGCAAATCTGCAAGGTGCGGAACAAGGATATCCGAAAGGTATGTTTCCATTCGGTGCGGAGGGGAAGCCTAGTCGTTTTTGCTGACTTGGGGGTAAGTTCTTGGACGGTCTCTACGTCTCGGAGAAGGGCAACATTGTTGAGGAGTGATGGACTTGCGGCCTGGTTTCTTTGTGCTTTATGGGTCACCGGAGTGGCAAGGGGTCATTGGCATTTGCATGTTTTGTAGCGGGAAAAATCGCTACAGCAAAATGGGCAACCTTTTGATGAACCACACAGCCTGGTGCTCGACCAAATAGCACCAAGTTCAGAGCCAAGGTTGTGAGTGGTACGGCGTGATTGTGCTGCTCTAGCCGGCCAAGTGGCTTTATTCATGCCATTTTGGCACATCTGCCATTGGGAGTCTGGTGCAAACAAGAGGCTTTGGGCTACAGGGTTGGTCATCTATGAATATGAGACATTATGACCATTCTACGCCGTCGACGTGCCTCCTTCAGAAAATGCCACAGCTGATGAACGGGGTGTATAGGTACGTTTCACATCAAAGTCACTCGGATCACCGGTTTGGCCTAAAATTGATGCGGTGATCTCATTCCCCAAAACGCCATGCAGGACGTGGTTGGTTATGCTCTCTCCCATTATAGCTTTGTTCTTTTCTTGCTCTCTGCTTTCCTTCCCAATCTCCCGTCATGTCATCGTGCGTCTTGTGTCGCCAAGCAAACTCCCGATCATTTTCTTCCCTCTCCGCCTTCAAAATTTCAGATTCAGATTCCCATCTCTCATATCTCATGTGTCCCGTTGCCCACATCTCTTCATCTCATGCTGTGCTGCATGTAAACACCCCCCCTTCGCTTCCCTGGTATCCTAGGTGGCCTTGCACTCAGCTTCCTTTGCCTTTCAAGACTAAAGAAAAAGAAGAAATCACGGGTAAAAAGCTGCTCAGTACATGAAAAGGTAAGAGAATCTATGTGGTAGAATCAGTGGTCATAGAAAATCAGCTGGAAATATGTTTATATACAGGTGTCGGTGGGGACAGGGTTGGTGCTGATCAGCTTTGGGAATTTGGTTGGTCATTGACAGAGCGCCGCCGTCTCACGGTGCAGGAATAAGGGCAAGTGAGAACGACACAGTGAGCTATTGATGACCTAGAGACCGGATCACCTAGGAGGAGATCTTGGAGATCTAGGAGATCTTGATGGTGGACCGCGGGACGTGCGGGATACACGTGTCGTCCTGGTGACTCTGCTGGTGCCGCTTCGAGCCCTACTGTGCCGAGAGTGGCGAGAGCGCCTAGTCCGGCTGCTCATGGAGCCTGTATTCAGTGTTAGCACAGGTAGATGAGATGGGCACACGATCGAGACTTACTTGGACTGTCGGCAGTGTATGAAGACGAAGACCAGTAGCTGCTGCTGACATCGCTGCGGGTCTTGGTCGAGCCCTTCTTCTTCTTATCCTTGCGCAGACCTAGGAGGAGCCACAGAGTGCCAAGGGCAGCTCCCAGGCCCAACAACCCCTTGCCGCTGCTCTTCTTCTCCTTGCGCGACGCGCTCACAGTGCTGGGTCTGCCACCATACCACGATCCATGGTTATCCCGCCGAGAGTGTCGCGAAGAGCTTCGGTGATCTGAGTCATGCTCTTTCTTTTTGCCGATGCCCAAGATGGCTGCAGCGCCTTTCCACAGACCCCGGACAATGCAGCATGCGCAGATCAGCAGGAGAAGCACGATACCAGCAAGTGTACCGATAACAATACCGGCAATGGCTCCAGGGCTGAGACCGCCGCCGCCGCCGCCACCACCACCCGGGGCAACAGCGCCTGAAGTAGTGGTGACCTCGCCAATGGTGCCCGTTGCTGTCCCAGTTACTGGGCCACTCGTCGGACGATACGGCGGTATGAACTCTGTTGTGACGGGACCGCCACTGCTCACGGAAGGGTTCATGCCCTGGGCCAGGCATTGGCCCTTGTACGCACAGAACTGCCAGCTCGCGCAGCAGATACTACCGCATGGTTTCTGACCAGAGCCGGCAGGAGGGACGCAGTCGCCCGAAGCGGCCGTAGCAGCACCAAAGTAAGAGCTAAATGTGCTCGTGAAGGTCTGAGTTGAGGTCCACGTCGTTGTATAAAATGCAACACCGCCACCTGCACCTGCTGAGCATCCAGCTATGCCATTGGATGTGTAGCAGGTTGAGCCAGGAGTGCAACAGTACTGGTTGTTGAATCCACAGTACTGCTCACATTGGCGGGGCATGAGGTATCCAAAGCCCGCTGCGTGCAAATCATCTCTTGGATACGGAACAGCGAGGGCATTCTGCGCTAAATATGCCAATAGGATGGTAAATGGGGAGCGGAGGCTCTGGGTTGATTGCTGGTGTCGCCGCATGTCGGTGACTGAAGAGTGTGAGGAGCCGAAAGGATGAAGTCGGTGGTGAGACTAGCGATCCCAGAGACTGAGCTCCAGGAAATTGACAGTCGGTCTCGCTGACGAGTGGTAGTTACCACGTGAGGCTGAAAGCCGCTCCCACGAGCAGCGCACTCGGGCGCACTCGTTGATTGTCGTTCCCAAACAAGCAGTGGGGTCGTCAATGTCGTTTTCGTCTTGGTGGTGGCCGTTCCAAGTCCTTTGCTAGTGTTTCGCCGTGTCTCAATGCCTGTGGTCTGGAGACGCGCAGTGTTTGGCTTGACAGCGCCGAGTGGGTAAGGTATGTTGCGCGGATACCTAGCTGCTAATGTTTGTGTCACGATAAAAGTGTGGAATGAAGCCGGATTCTGTTCTAGACCCGTGCGATGTATGTGGAAGAAGGAGGGAAGATGGGGTGGAAATGTCAATGCAGGAATAAAAAAGAAACACGACTTTACCGTGGCCGGGCAGAAATGCCAGCAGGGTCCAGTTCGTCCCAACCTCCCGCCAGCGTCGCTGTCGTGATGGTGGTGCACCCAACCTCCCAATTTATCGTCCTTTGCGATTGAGGATTACAGGACGCAAGCCGCCCGACGGTTCCCGTTCGTTATTGGACCTGACTTGTCAAATCAGCAACACAGTCCCATTCACTTGAAATTGCCAGGGGAATCTCTCCTTTTTGTGCACCCTACAATCATTGGAGTGGTCAATGAGTTGGCGTGATGCAAGCTCCCGCAGCCTGTGGCCGAAACTCAGGTCTTCCCTGTTTACTTGCCCCACTTCCTCGTTTACTGGACGACTATCGTTAGAGCTCTTATCGCTGCGGCCGTTACCCCACCTTAAGCTGATGGAGACCAGGTTCTCTCGAGCCTCCCTCCACGCCCGTACTTGCGGGAATATCGACTCAGAAAAGATTTTAGTTTGGTAGAGCAGCAGCGCCTGTGTAGTTACAAGTAACTGCAACTGAGAGAGTTCTTGCTTCCCGTTGAAATATATAGTTTGTCACTGATGAGTGTCATTGCCCAGGTTTCCCGAGAGCTTGTTCGCAGGTAGTTAACTCGTGTGCTTGTCGAAATCCGACGTCTGTTCTCAATTTGCAGCGGGTCTATTCGTAAAGTAAGGTACCGTCAAATCGGTCGGTGCATTGCATTGTGGGGGGCTGGAGTTTGGCAGTAGGGCGGACAAAGGTCCACTGGGTTACGTAGGTACAGGGCACTGTGTCACTAGCAACCAGACAGCCAAGCTAATGGACGAGCTCCAACTCCAAACGGAACCGCAAACCACGCAATCTGGCATCGAGCTCCAATACTGAGCTCAACAGCTCCCGCAACATGTCGCTCGACCCACCGACGTACCTCGCATCGCTACAGGGCAATATACGCCAGCGACCGATACCCTGGGACGGTGCGGTGCGCGCAGGCACCCTGACCGACGAGCAACTCGCCCAGATCCGCGCCGTTGACAAAGTCAAGAAAGATGCGCGGCGAGAGACAGTCGAGGCCAACCTAGATGGCTATCGTACCCTCTTTGTCGGAGAGTCCGGGAAGAAAAGCGTTTTTGAGTTGGCTTCTAAACGCCAGGATGTGGTGCAGTACATTCTCGTCCTGCTCTGTGACCTGCTGGAGAGTACGTGCCTTCCCATCTCCGCTGTCCTTGAATCTCGAACTTTGACCCTTTGCGGTTTCCGAAAGCATCAGCAACCCTATCCGTGGCGCATCGTTTTCTGCAATTGATGCCCTGTCCCACTGTTTTAAATTTCTCGACAAACGCTTACCTATGACATCACAGGCATACCCACTCTAGCAAAGGCGCTTTTCAAGAACGGCGACCCCTATCGGCACTTCCTCCCTCTGCTCGCCCACTCCCCGAATCCCGAAGATCCTATTCCCCTTCTGACGTCCACGGTGCTCGTTAATCTTATGGCTGCCTCCAAGGACGAATCAACAGCGACAGTAGACAAGGCGCTACCTGTTATATTCAGTTACCTCTCCTCATTGACCAAGAACTCAGATGCTGGCTTGCAAGATATTGGTGTTCAGGAGTTCTCATCGTTGCTCTACGGACGCGTTACTCGGCAGCAGTTCTGGAATCAGAGGAGCGAGACCGTCGCTCCGCTAATTCAGATCCTACGAACGGCGGCTGGAATTAGTGATGACTCGTCAGCGAGCCTGTGGAGTGAGGCGGCGGCGACAGCAAGGAGTGGCTTCGAAGGTTCTCTTGGTGGTGGCGTTGGTTTACAGCTGCTCTATCATGTGCTGCTTGTGGTGTGGCAGCTGAGTTTTGAGGCAGCCGAAGTCGGTGATGATTTGAACGAGTAAGAAACCCTACTTGATCAGCTTGTCCGACATACTGACGCGGCCCAGCGAGTATGATATTGTTTCTCTGTACACAAAGCTCCTTCGGTTGTCACCCAAGGAAAAGACTACGCGCTTGATTGTATCGACGTTGTACAACCTCTTGTTGGCGAACCGGAACACACTCCTCCCCATGGCTGTTCTTGCTCGCCTTCCCGCTCTGCTACAGAACCTGGCGGGAAGGCAATTTCCCGACCCAGACCTTCGGGAAGACCTGGAGAATCTTCGAAATCTGCTCGACGAGTATACCAGGACGAAGACGACATTTGACGAGTACGTCGGTGAGGTCAATTCAGGACACTTGCGGTGGTCACCACCACACCGCAATACGGTTTTCTGGGCGGAGAACGCACGCAAGATTCTTGACCACGAGAACGGCGAGATTGTGCGCAGGCTGGCGCAGATCATGGCGAAGCCATGGGACAATGACAAGGCGGTGCTTGCTATTGCGTGCAACGACATTGGCTGTCTGGTGCGCGAGGTTCCTGAAAAGAGGGGTCAACTTGAGAAGCTGGGGTTGAAGACGAGGGTAATGGAGTTGATGGGCGAGGCGGACGAGAATGTACGGTGGGAAAGCCTGCGAGCATTGGGCGGTTGGCTTCAGTATAGCTTCGACACCAAGTGAAGCTTTGAAGCTGTGTTTCTGTAGACGGTCTGTTTCGCGAGGGTTTTTTTTTTTGGAGTGATTCTGACAGTGTAGCAATGCATAGGTAGTGGACGGGCTTTCTGTTAGACTGGATTGACATGAGTTGGTGTTCACCTTACCACCTGCTAGTTGTATTTGGTGTTGTTTGAGCTTGCAGAGCCGAAGCGGCTTTGGCAGTCTCCGCTTATCGAGCCCGCCCCTCCATGGTTTCTTCTTGCGCGCCAGTGACATCACATAACAGTAGGTCCAGAACATTGTCTTCGCGCAACCTCCATCATTTCTATATACCTAAGACTGTTTTTATATTCCAGCATGGGCAGCGAGGAAAGTACCGAGCCCAAAATGTCAAAGAGAGTTGAGTATCCCTTGCGGTCGGCTCCTGTTCATTCGGCCACTCTTGCCGACCTGTTCGCGCTGATAGGCTTTGGCTTTTGATAGCTCTACTTCCTTGCGCATGGTGGTATGGTTCAAGGTAAGTTCTCGCACTGCTAGCAGTCTGGTCCTGGTTCTGATTCCCGGAGATCATTGAACCATCCGAGACGTTGATGACCTGTGTTTCGACTACACTCAGCAACCTCCCGCCTGTGATCGCAGCGCATGTGAGACGACGCTGACCAGTCCACAGGCGTAGGATTCCGGTACGGTGTTCCAGACCCCTCTGCTCTCATACAGAAGACCGTCCTTCAAATGCACGACACAACTGTCTCCAACGACCATCGTGTAACGCGCATAGCAAAAGTTAATTATGGAACCATAGTTACTTCACGCAGAAACGTGCCGCCGAATATGGCCTCACGGGCTGGGTGCGCAACACGGATAATAACAAGGTAGGTGTTTCCTCTTTCCCACCGTACAAGCTTTCTCTACCCAGGCACCCAGGTATTCATAGATGTGCTGATGAGGGGGGGAAGGTCGAAGGCGAAGCCCAAGGCCCTCCTGATATGCTGCACAAATTTCTCAAGGATGTGGATAACGGGCCGATACATGCCCATGTGGTTAGGTTGGATAAGGAGGAGAGGGGGGTGATTGAGGGGGATGAGAATTTCGTTGTTCGGCGGTAGAGCGGGTTATCGGGTTGATACGAGGGAGAATAGGGTATAAATGGAAAGGAGAACGCTTGTCGCCATGGCGGTTCTGTGCAACAAGACCACTTGGTGTTTTGTGTTTGACAATTTCTCCTCCGCCTCGTCCAACAATTCACTCGCAAACAAACGTAGTCGCACGTATGGGTAAAGACAACGGCTCAAATCTGGTTAGATGTGCTTGTACTAGGAGGCAGGGGTGAGGAACGGAGAAAGAAAGAGAGGTTAGTCAGAGCTTCAGGAAGTAAACACATCATAGTAATACATGGTCGCCTTTACGAACTTGCCTCCACCACCTTCCTCTTCCTTCTTCCCCCGTCCCGACTCTATCGCCAGCCATTTCTCATGCCTCTTCTCCTGCGCCTCACACTACTTTGTCAGCATCTTGTGTCTGTTGGGCCGTGACATGGAGCTCTAATAGCGGCGCCAAGATCGCGCAATACGCACCTGATCGTATAGTTCATGTTGGAGTGGGCTCTGATAGCTTGCTTGTGATTTCCCCCGGACAGTTTTGCAATCGCGAGGTGGCCAAGTGGGTTAGAGTGGGCGAAGACCCCCACCTGGTCGCGCAATTGCAATGCCTGGTAGGCATCGGTTTTTGCTAGCTCGGGGAGGATATCAAGACCTAACAACCCAATATGGCTCGGATCATTGGGACGACCCTCGGAGTCCAGACCAATGATGGTGGTGGCCCATGCTACCCACCGCCCAAGCAGCAACACTGTCTCGTCTGAAAGTTTTTCTTCCTGGTTGTTAAATTCAGGGATAAGATCAGAGAGGATTCCCATGACAGCTCATGTTTTGAAGAATCACGAAGGGAGTCGTTAACGTCAGCCTTTGCCTTTTCCAATGCCGTTAGCAGCCGCTGTTCTATCAAGGGAGCTGGGCTCTTTCCTTCCCGTGAACCAGGCTCGGTGCTGGAGTGTTTCTCAAAGTGCCCAGGCTCTCGAGGGAGAAAGTGTTCATCTTGTCCTCCCCGCTAACAACCTCAATTCCGCCAACTGCGCCATGGGTGTAAAATAATCTGTCCATTGTGTTTAACATCGCGGTGTGGGCCAACATGCCTCTGGACGCCGCCAGTTGTTGTCATGGTGCGGGAGCGAATGTCAATGCCCAACGAATGGACATCGACCGTGTCCCGATTGATTTTTCAGACGCTATTGTTGAGCACTGAATGTGTTACCCTGGCCTTCCAGGACCGCATGGACTAAGTCATGCCGGCTCTCCGGGTTTGCTGGATGTCTATACGGCA